>Ga0255088_1000003_pt1 | contig 226399 bp, 220 predicted proteins | sample Colum_Miss_RepB__2_FD_188587 | JGI IMG/M metagenome (GOLD analysis project Ga0255088, IMG submission 188587) | Freshwater microbial communities from Columbia River, Oregon, United States - Colum_Miss_RepB_8d | ecosystem: Environmental > Aquatic > Freshwater > River | place: USA: Oregon...
GAGTGCGGCGCAGTTGCGGCGCGAGTTGCTGGCCTGTGCCTGCGCACGCGAGTGGAACGAGGAGCGGGCGCAGGCCTGGTGGGCGGCGCAGGACGCCGAGTTCAGCGCAGCAACCGTGTTGATCGACGCGCTACCGCCTCGAGATTAAATGGGCTAGTGGCCCGCCTGCCGCCACGGCGGCAGCGTGCGATGCGCGATGTGGCTGTCATCCAGTCGCGCGTGGCCGACGCCAAAAAAATGCTCGCGCAGCGTGCGGCCGGCGTAATCCGCCGGGCGCAGGCCGCGGCGTTTGAGTTCCGGCACGACCAGATCCACGAAGTCGGCAAAACCCGCGGGCTGCACGATGGGCGCCAGATTGAAGCCGTCCAGATCGGCCTCGTCCTGCCAGCGCTCAAGTTCATCCACCACCTGCGCCGGGGTGCCGACGAACTTCGGCATGATGCTGCCCATGCTGATGCATTCGCCCATTTCGCGGATGGTCCAGCGACGGTCGGGGTCGAACTGACGGAACACGTTCAGCACGCCCTGAATGGCGTTGCTCGTCAGCTTGCTGAGATCGCTGTCCGGGTCGACTTGCGAAAGGTCGATGCCGGCCCAGCCGCAGAAAAGCGCCAGACTGCCTTCGGGGCTGGTGTACTGCCGGTAGCTTTCCAGCTTCGCGCGCGCCTCGGCTTCGGTCGGGGCGACCACCACCGAAATCCCCTGACAGATCTTCACCGCATCGCGCGGTCGGCCTTCCGCCACCAGCGCCTCGCGCAAGCGCGCGACGCCGGCCGCACAGGCGGCTAGATTGGGATAGACGCAAAACACGGCTTCGGCATGGCGCGCCGCGAACTGCGTGCCGCGACCGGACTGGCCGGCCTGAAAGAGCACGGGCGTGCGCTGCGGCGATGGTTCGCACATATGCGGGCCGGGCACATTGAACCAGCGCCCGGCGTGGTCGATCTGATGCACCCGCGCGGGCTCGGTAAACACATCGCGCACGGCGTCGCGCACCACGGCCTGATCTTCCCAGGAGTGCTCCCACAGCTTGTAGACGACCGCCATGTATTCCTCCGCGCGCTCATAGCGCTGGTCGTGGTCCAGCACCTCGCCCAGGCTGAAATTGGCGTTCGCGTCCGCGAGATAGGAGGTCACGATATTCCACGCCACCCGCCCGTCGCTTAAATGATCCAGCGTGGAGAAGAGCTTCGCGGTCTGATAGGGCGCGAAGTAGGTGGTGCTGTAGGTGCAGGCAAAGCCGAGGTGCCGCGTGGCATAGGCCATCGCCGGGATGATGACCGTGGGGTCGTTGCTGGGGAACTGCACGCCGTGGCGCACGGCGGTTTCACGCGAGCCGCGGTAGACGTCGTAGGTGCCGTGCACGTCGGCCAGAAACAGGCAGTCGAAGCCGCCGCGCTCCAGCAACTGCGCCAGTTCCACCCAGTAGTGGATGTTGCGATAGCCGCGCGAGCTGCCGTCCAGCGGGTTTTTCCACTGGCCTTCGGAATGATGGTTGATGCAGCACTGGGTAAAGCCGTTCAGCAGCATGGGTCGCGACACGCAGATCTCCCCGGATGGTTCCTGTGCCGCCTATGATGCACGCATTGTTTAACCGGAGAGAGCCACGATGGATGCCGACCAACTCCGCGCCCTGCAGGCGCCGCTCAAGAGCCAATACCGCGAAACGCCCGACGCCGCCCGCATCACCCTGAAAGCTCAGGGGCGGCTTGGCGAAGGCATGACCTGCAAGGTCGAGACCGGCCGCGCGCTGGCCGAAGCGGGCCTGCACCCGGCCACCGGCGGCGACGGCCTGTCGCTGTGTTCCGGCGACATGCTGCTAGAGGCGCTGGTCGCCTGCGCGGGGGTAACCCTGCGGGCTGTCTCCACCGCGATCGGCGTGAATCTGCGCGATGCGCAAATCAGCGCCCAGGGCGTGCTCGATTTTCGCGGCACGCTGGGCGTCGCCAAGGATGCGCCGGTCGGTTTCGAGAACATCGATCTGCGTTTTGAACTGGACACCGACGCCTCAGCCGAGGAAATCGCCACCCTGATCAAACTGACCGAACGCTACTGCGTGGTGTTCCAGACGCTGAACACGCCGCCGCGGCTTTCCGTCGCGGTGGCGTAACGCGCCCTACATCACCACCGCCACCCGCCCAATTGCCTGTCGCCCCAGCACATCGGCCATGGCCTGCTGGAAGTCAGCCAGCGGGTAAATGGCGCCGTTCCGGGGTTTGATTTTGCCGGCCACGCACCAGTCGAAGAGCTGCTGCATGGTCGCGCGCATGCGGTCTTCAAATTCGTAGCGCATGTCCTGCGGGCTCCAGCCGTAGTAGTAGCCGAGGTTGAGCCCGCATACGGTGAGGTTCTTCACCAGCAGCAGATTGGCCGGGATGTTGGGGATGTCGCCGCCGGCAAAGCCCACCGGCATGATCCGCGCCTCGGGCGCCATGCAGCGCAGGGACTGCAGGAAGACTTCACCGCCAACGGGGTCGTAGACCGCGTTCACGCCGCGCCCGCCGGTGAGCGCCAGGACCTCATCGCGGAACTCGCGTTCGCGGTAGTCGATGAGATGGTCGGCGCCGTGTTCGCGCGCGACCGCGAGCTTGGCCTCAGAGCCGGCGGTGGCGATGACCGTCGCGCCCAGAATCTTGCCGATCTCGACCGCCGCGAGGCCGACGCCGCCGGCGGCGCCGTGGACCAGCAGGGTCTGGCCAGGCTGCACGTTAAGCAGATGCGACCAGGTCAGCGCGGCGGCCGAGGTGGCGTAGGAGTTGGTGAAGGCAATCGCGCGCGGAAAATCGATAGCTTCGGGCAAGCCGTAGCAGTTCACCTCTTTCGCGGCGGCGTATTCGGCCAGACCGCCCCAGTCGAGCACCGCGCACACGCGATCGCCGGGCTTGAAGCGCGTGACTTGGCTGCCTACGCGCGCCACGGTGCCGGCCACTTCGGTGCCGGGTACGAAAGGCAGCGGGGGTTTGCGCTGGTACTTGCCCTGCACGACCAGGCTGGTCGCAAAGCTGACGCCGGCGGCAGCCACCCGCAGCAGCACCTCGCGTTCGCCGATCTCCGGCAGCGGCAGTTCCTGTAGGCGCAGTTGCTCGAACGGCTGCCAGTCGGTGACCCAGACGCCCTGCATCGGCTTACTCCTCATCCTGCCCGAAACGGGCGGGGCGTTTTTCCAGAAACGCCTTCATGCCTTCGCGGGCGTCGGCGCCCAGAAAGAGCCCGGCCTGCGTGCGTTGTTCAAAGGCCAGCGTGTCGTCCAGCGTGCCGGTCGCGCCCAGATACACACCCTGCTTGATCGCGACGATCGCCTCCCGCGGCCCGTTGGCAAACGCGCGGGCGCGGGCCATGACCTCGTCCATGAACGTCTCCGCAGGGAACACGCGATTGACGAGCCCGAGGCGCAGCGCTTCTTCAGCATCGAAGCGGTCGCCGCTCATCATCAATTCCATCGCGCGCCCCGTGCCGACCGCGCGGGTCAGCAGGTAGTGGCCACCCCAGTCGGGCACCAGCCCGATTTTGACGAAGCTGGCGGCAAACTTTGCTTTCGGCACCGCGAAGCGCATGTCGCAGGCCAGCGCCAGATTAAGCCCCGCGCCGGCCGCCGCGCCGTTCACCGCGGCAATAACCGGCTTGTCCATCGCGCGCAGCAGCCGCACCACGCCGCCGCCGCTCTGCATGCGCTGCTCGATGGTGGCGACGTCGTTCTCCGCCTGCAGCGTCGCCATGCTGGCAATGTCGCCGCCGGCGCAGAAGGCATCCCCCGTGCCGGTAATGACCACACAGCGCACGGCGCGGTCGGCGGCGACGGCCTGTAGCTGGGCCAGTAATTCTTCGCGCATCGCGCCGCCCAGCGCATTCATGGCCTGCGGGCGGTTGAGCGCGATGGTTGCCACCCGGTCCTCTACCTTGAAAAGAAGTTCGCTCATCGTCCTACACCCGCACGTTGCTGAACTGCCAGGGATCGTGCTGGTCCAGTTCTTCCGGGAACAGCTGGCCGCGCTGATAAAGCGGCGTCCAGTCCGAGTACGCCCCGACCACAGGGCCGAGATACGGCAGGCAGATTTCGAGATTGCGCCGGTAGTCCATTTCGTCCGGCTCCACGATGCCGCGGTCGGGATTTTCCATCGCCCACACCATGCCGGACAGCACCGCCACCGTGACCTGCAGGCTGGTCGCGCTGTTGTGTGGCACCAGCGCGCGGGCTTCGTCGATGGAAAGCTGCGAGCCGTACCAGTAGGCGTTCTTGGCGTGACCTGCCAGCAGCACGCCCAGTTCATCGACGCCGGAGACGATGTCGTCCATCAGAATCCGCTTGTTCTCCTGCAGCTGCCAGTTGCGCCCCGCAAACTCGTGCACCGACAGCACCGCCGAATCGGACGGGTGATAGGCGTAGTGCACCGTGGGCCGGTAGACCACGGTCTCGTCCTTGCGATGCGTGAGGTAGTCGCTGATGGAAATGGATTCGCCGTGGGTGATGAGGAAGCCGTGGTAATGGCCTTCCATCGGCGTCCAGGAGCGCACGCGGGTGCCGGCGCCAGGCCGCATGAGATAAATCGCGCTGTCGCAGCCAAACGCGTGGCGGTGCCCATCGGCCGGCAGGGCTTTCTCGTGCGTACCCCAGCCGAGCTCCGCCGGCTGCGAGCCTTCGCTGACAAAGCCGTCGACGGACCAAGTGTTGACGAACTCGCCCACCGCCTTCGGCACGTCCGGGGTCTGCGTGTCGCGCTCGGCGATATGAATCACCTTCACGTTGAGGCGGGCAGCCAGCGCGGCCCAGTTTTCGCGCGTTGCGAGCGCGCCGGGCGCAAGACCCAGATCGGCCGCGATGTTGACCAGCGCCTGCTTCACAAAATGCGACACGAGGCCGGGATTGGCGCCGTGGGTAATGACCGCCGTCGCGCCGCCCGGTCGCGTCTTGCGCAGCGCCAGCGCGGACTCGCGCAGCGCGTAGTTGGAACGCAAAGAGGGCGGAATGGACGGGTCGGTGTAGCCGCCCGGCCAGGGCTCGATGCAGGTGTCGAGATACAGCGCGCCGCGTTCGCCGGCGTATTCGATCAGCGCGACGCTGGACACGTCCACCGACAGGTTAAGCAGAAAGTCGCCGGGGCCGAGCAGCGGGTCGAGCACGGTGCGGTAGTTCTCGCGGGTCAGCGGTTGCACCGTGAAGTGGACGCCGAAGGCTTCGGCCTCGGCGCGCCCGGCTTCTTCCGCCGTGATGACCGTGATCCGCGCCGGCGGCAGGCCGCCGATGTGACGCAGGATGAGCGGCAGCACGCCCTGCCCGATGCTGCCGAAGCCCACCATGACAAGACGACCGTGGAACTGGGTGTGCTGACGCGTCAGGGCGTCCGGGGTAGCGGCTGCAGACATCGGGATCTCCGGCTGGGTCGGGCGTAAAGGGTACTGACAGGCGCAGCCCCGTGGGCCACCGCTTGGGTGTCGGCGATTGTATCGACCGGGTATTGCAGTGTCGTGTGCGTCGAGTGCGGCCAGCGAACCCCTGGCGGCGCAGCGCATGGTGCCGGCCGTGATTCGGGAGGCCGTGACGCGGGCGCAGGCGCGTCAGCGTGACGGCGGGGCAATCGCGTACACTCGGCGCGGCCGGCCACGCCGCCGGCATCCGTTCATCCCCCACCCGCAAGGAGATCCCATGAGCGACGTGAACAAGGTCTGGCGCCTGCGTAAACGGCCGGTTGGCCCCATTGGCGACGACGTGCTGAGCTACGAAGAGGAAGCCATCCCGACCCCGGCCGACGGCCAGTTCCTGATGAAAATGGACTATCTGTCGCTGGATCCGACCAACCGGATCTGGATGAGCGACATGGACCAGTACATGCCGCCGGTGGCGCTGAACGACCCCATGCGCGGCGTCGTCTGCGGCACGGTGGTGTCATCGAAAAATCCTGATTTTGCGCCCGGCGATCTGGTCAGCGGACTGGGCAGCTGGTCGAAGTACCAGATCGGCGTGCCGGGCTACATGAACAAGATGGGTCCGTTGGGCGGACTGCCGGTGGCGGACGCCTTCGGTATGTTTGCGGTGGTTGGCCCGACCGCCTACTTCGGGCTGATGGATCTGGGCGCGCCCAAGGCGGGTGAAACCGTGGTGGTGTCGGCCGCCGCCGGCGCGGTCGGGTCGGTGGTCGGTCAGATCGCGAAAATTCAGGGCTGCCGCGCGGTGGGCCTTGCGGGCAGCGCCGAGAAGTGCCGCTGGATCGTGGAAGAACTGGGCTTCGATGCGGCCATTAACTACAAGACCGAAAACCTGGCCGAGGCGCTGAAGCGCACCTGCCCGCAGGGCATCGACGTGTATTTCGACAATGTGGGCGGTGACATCCTGGACGCCTGCCTGAAGCAGATGAACCTTTTCGGGCGCATCCCGACCTGTGGGCTTATCTCGCAGTACAACGCAACCGACGAAGTCCCCGGCCCGAAGAACTACCCGATGATTCTCATGCAGCGGGTGAAGATTCAGGGCTTCATCGTGCTGGATTACGCCAACCGTTACCCCGAAGCGATCACCGCGCTCGGCGGCTGGATGCGCGAAGGCAAGCTGAAGTTCAAGCTCGATATGGACGAGGGCCTGGAGAACGCGGTGAAAACCGTGCGCAAGCTCTACACCGGCGAGAACACCGGCAAGCTGATGCTGAAGGTCTGAGGGCGGCGGGGGATCCGGCAGTGTCGGGTCCCCTTACGCGCCGATAATGTCCCGCAGCGCGGCCACCAGCGCCGCGCATTCTTCTTCCGTCCCGACCGTAATCCGCAGGAACTCGCTGATTCTCGCCGTCGCAAAGTGGCGCACGATGATCTTGCGTTCGCGCAACGCGGCGGCCAGCGTCACCGCTGCGCGCGTCGGGTGGCGGGCAAAGACAAAATTAGCGCCCGAGGGCAGTACCTCAAAACCGAGCGCGCCCAGCGCGGCATCCAGCCGCTGGCGGCTGGCAATGACTTTTTGCCGGGTCTCCTCGAAGTAGGCCTGATCTTCGAACGCCGCCACGGCGCCGGCGATCGCGAGGCGATCGAGCGGATAGGAATTGAAGCTGTTCTTCACCCGCTCAAGGCCTTCGATCAGCGCCGCATCGCCCAGCGCATAGCCCACCCGCAGGCCGGCCAGCGAGCGGGACTTCGACAGCGTGTGGGTCACCAGCAGCTGCGGGTAGCGCGCGATCAGCGACACCGCGCTGTCGGTGCCAAAGTCCACATAGGCTTCATCGATGACCACCACTTCCGACTGCGCCGCCAGCAGGCGCTCGATGGCGGCCAGCGGCAGTGCGCGCCCGGTCGGGGCGTTGGGGTTGGGCAGGATCACGCCGCCGTTGGGCCGGGCGTAGTCGTCGACCTCGATGCTGAAATCCTCGCGCAGCGGCACCCGCTGGAAGTCGATGCCGTAGAGCCGGCAGTACACCGGATAGAAGCTGTAGGTGATGTCCGGAAACAGCAGCGGCGCGGGCTTTTTGAGCAGCGCCATGAAGGCGTGCGCCAGCACTTCGTCCGAGCCGTTGCCCACAAATACCTGCGCGGGCGACAGCCCGAAGGCCTCGGCGATCGCCGCTTTCAGACGGTCGGCGTTGGGGTCGGGATAGCGCCGCAGCAGGCCGTTAGCTTCCGCCGCAATCGCCGCGAGCACGCGCGGGGAAGGCGGGTAGGGGTTCTCGTTGGTGTTGAGCTTGATCAGCCCGTCAATCTTCGGCTGTTCGCCGGGCACGTAGGGCTCGAGGCCGTGGACTACGTCACTCCAGTATCGACTCACTTGCGGTCCTCGCCGGGTTGTTCACGCACGACCTTCATCGTGCCTTGACTGACTTTCCACATTTTCAGATCGGCGGTCACCACATACAGCGGGACGTCGTAGAGCAGGCTGAGCAGCACGTGGGATTCGAGCGGGGTGTCGCTCAGCACGTTGCGGATTGCCTGCCCCTCGCGGCCGTCGCTGGCCGCCGCCTTGCCGAGCGCTTCGCGGGTGGTCACGGCGCAGGACGTCGACAGCGGCTCCACCGCACGCAGGCTGCGGCCGTCGGCGCTGAAGCGAAACCGCACGTGTCCGCCAATCATCACCTTGGCCGGATCGGCGCTGGCGGCGATGCCGTAGATCACCACGCCGCCGCCATCCGGGTCGGTCACGGCCAGCGTGTTGTAGCGCCCATCGCAGCGGGAGGCGAGGTCTTCCGCCGCCAGCCGGCGGGCGTGGGCCTGCGCCATCTCGGAGGGGCTGACGCTTGCGTCTTTGGGTTGCACCAGCGCGGGCAGCAGGAGGTCGTCAAACACCGCGTCGACCACCACCTTCAGCGTGTTGTTGGCGGGTTGCAGATAGCGCACCACCAGCTTCTTCGGCTCGCCGGTGGTGACGTAGCCGATCATATGCTCCGCTTCGACGTCAAAATTGTCGTGAACAAGTTCGGAGGCGATGGCGACCCGTCGGTCCTGCTCGTAGAGGCTGCGCCCGATCTGCTCGATCGTGGCCGGCGCATAGCTATGTAGTCCCGCCTCGCCCGCCTGCGCGGTCCAGAGGGACGCCACGCCGCACAGGCCGGCCAGCAGTCGCGTGATCTTGGACATGGACGGGACACTCTCCGTTGCAAACAGCGCCCGGCCGACGGGCATGAGGACTACGTTGCGCAAGCGCCGGCGGCGCAATTCGGGCGGGCTGGCCTGCGGCTCGGCCGCACTATAGCCGTCCGGGGAAGGGCGCGACCACCCGCGGCGTGCTTTCTCGACCGATCCCTGCGGGGTAGCATGAGCCCCCGCAATTTTTCCAGCCTGCGAGTAAGCCGTGGACTCATTCTTGTTGACCGAAATCGCCGATGGCGTGCTGACCATCACCATGAACCGACCGGCGCGCAAGAACGCCCTGACCGGCGCCATGTACGCGGCCTTCGCCGGCGCCCTGACCGCCGCCGAACAGGATCCGGCGGTGCGCGCGGTGCTGATTCGCGGCGTGCCCGGCGCCTTCTCCGCCGGCAACGACCTGCAGGATTTTCTGGCCGCTGGCGAAGTGCGCGAAACTCGCCCCGCGCATCAGCTGATTCGCGCGCTGACCGAGACCACGCTGCCGCTGGTAGCGGCGGTCGACGGGGTGGCGGTGGGCATCGGCACCACCATGCTGCTGCACTGTGATTTTGTTTACGCCTCGCCGGCCGCGAGCTTCGCGCTGTCGTTCATCAACCTTGGTCTTTGCCCGGAAGCGGGCTCAAGCCTGTTGCTGCCGCGGCTGGCGGGCTATCAGAAGGCCGCCGAACTGCTGCTGCTGGGCGAGCCTTTTGATGTCGCCACCGCGCAGGCCATCGGGCTGGTGGGCGAGGTGCTGGCCGCCGACGCGCTGTTGCCCCATGCCGCAGGCGTGGCGGCCAAGCTCGCCGCCAAGCCGCGCGAGGCCATGCGCATGTCGAAAGCGCTGCTGCGCCGGGCCGAGGAGCCGCTGGCCGCGCGGGTCGATGCCGAGATCGTCGATTTCACCGCGCTGTTAAAACGCCCGGCAGCGCGCGAAATCATGAGCGCCTTCATCGAGAAACGGGCGCCCGACCGGAGTCGCTACGAATGATGGTCCGTCAGGCCTGCGCCGCGCTGACCCTGCTCGGCCTGTGGGCCACTGCCGCGGTGGCCGCGCCTAGCGCCAGCGACTTGATCCGCACCTGTGAAGCGGCACTCGCTGCCGACTATCGCAACACCGAGGCCGCGATGTGCGACTGGTACGTCGCGCCCTGCGGCGTCTGCGGCAAGGACGGCCCGCCGCCCCTCGCCTGGTGCCTGCCGCCGGAGTTGACCGGCGCGGCGCTCGCCCGTGAGGTGCTCAGCGCGCTGCGCGCCGCGCCGGCGCTGGCCGATACGCCGGCGCCGCAGGCGGTCGAAACCGTCATGAAAGCCCGTTATCCCTGCAAGAGCAGTCCCTGAACGCACATCCCTGCGCAGGATCTGAACCCGCCCATTTTCTGGAGTAATGCTGATGAACCAACCCGTGCTTGCCGTCCCCGGCGTCCCTGCCGCCCTGCACCGTGGCGCCGACGATTTGCCCTGGCTGCCGCTGAACGACGGCGTCAGCTTTCAGCTGCTGCAGGTAAATCTGGAAGCCGGCCTGTGGGTGCTGCGCTCGCGTTTTGAACCCGGCGTGACCGTGCAACGCCATCGCCACACCGGGGAGGTCCACGCCTTCACGCTGAGCGGCGCGTGGAAGTATCTGGAGTATCCGGAGATCAACCGCGCGGGCTCGTATCTGTACGAACCCGCCGGCTCCATTCACACCCTGCACGCGCTGGCGGATGACAACGAACCGGCGGACATCTGGTTTGCGATTCGCGGCGCCAACCTCAACCTCACGCCCGAGGGCAAGGTAGAAAGCGTCACTGACGCCGGCAAGATTCTCAAAATCTACCAGCGCGAATGCGCCGCCCGCGGCCTGCCCATGCCGTCGGTGATCGGCGCCTGATCCCGCCTACAGCAGCGGCGCCCGCCGATGGTGGGTCGCCTGCTCGAAGGCGTAGGCCAGCCGGAACAAGGTGGGTTCGTCATAGGGACGGCCCATGAACTCAAGCCCCACCGGCAGCCGACCGTCCACCATGCCGGCCGGCACGGTGATCGCCGGCAGCCAGCTCTGCGAGGCGATGAGCGTGTTGGTGGGATAGGTCAGCGTGGTCCACACCTTGGTGTTCAGCTGCTCGCGGGTGGGCGCTGGCACCTGCACGTCGGGGAAAATCAGCGCGTCCAGCCCGTTCGCCGCCATCAGGTTGGTGAGCTGGCGCTGGAAGGCTTCGCGCGCCGCCAGCCGGCGGAAGTACTGCGGGTCGTATTCCGGCAACTCGGGCCCGACCACGCAGGCGTCGAGCAGGTCGAGCATCGGGTGGTACTGACGGGTCTCGAAAATCTGCTGCAGCGTGCGCACCGGCGCCTGCGGGCGCGCGGCGAGAAAGGCGTTGAGATCGGACTTAGAGCAGTTCACATACAGCGAGGTCTCGACCAGCTGGCGGTAGAGATCGGCGATTTCCACCGTCACCACCAGCGCGCCGGCGTCGCGCAAGGCGCCACAGGCTTCACGCACGATCTGGTTGACCGGAGCGGCGTGCGGGTCGCTGTCGGCGCCCAGCGCGTTCGTCACCAGGCCGAGGCGCGCGCCGCGCAGGCCGTCGCGGTCGAGCTGGGCGGCGTAGGAGCGCGGCGGGCGGGCAATCGAATAATTCACGCTGAGGCTGTCGGCCGGGTCGTAGCCGGCAATGGCGTCGAACACCGTGACGGCGTCGGCCACGCTGCGCGCCATCGGGCCTACGGTGTCCTGAAAAAACACCAGCGGCGAACTGCCGGCGCGGCTGATCACGCCGGGGGTAGAGCGAATGCCCACCAGCCCGCAGTGCGAGGACGGCACGCGAATCGAGCCGCCGCAGTCGGTCCCCAGTCCCACGGTCGCAAAATTGGCCGCGATGGCGGCGCCGGTGCCGGCGCTGGAGCCGCCGGGATCGCGCGCGGTGTCGTAGGGATTACGCGTTTCGCCGCTGCGCGAGGAATAGGCCCACCAGGAGGTGGCGAAGTCGGGCAGGGTGGTCTTGCCGAGCACTATGGCCCCGGCCGCGCGGAGCTTGGTGACCACCGTCGCGTCGCGCGGCGGCTCGTGGTCGGCGAAGGCGACGCTGCCGTAGCTGGTCGGCACCTCGACCGTGTCGATGTTGTCCTTCAGCAGCACCGGAATGCCGTGCAGCGCGCCCTGCAGCTGGCCGCTGTGGCGGTAGCGCTGGTCCAGCGCATCGGCCTCGGCCAGCGCCTGCGGATTGATCGACACCACCGCGTTGAGGGCGGCGCCCTGCTGGTCGTGGCAGGCGATGCGGTCCAGGTAGCCACTGACGAGTTCGCGCACCGTGAGCTGGCCGCCTTTCATCGCGCGATGGATGGTTTCGATGGTGGTTTCTTCCAGCGCGAAGCCGGGGGTGCTTGAAGCCTTGCTCATGGTCGGTCTCCTGCCGGCAGCCTTGCGGGGCCGGTCCTGCTACGGGGGCGCGTGTGGCGTGCCGGCAGCTTGTCACGCCCGGCGTTGGCTGGCCACACTAGGGCGCACGCAAACCGCCGTCCTTTTAGCCCCCAGGAGCCCCTCATGACCCTGCCCGGACCTCTTGTTTCGACCGACTGGCTGGCCTCCCAGCTGACGCAACCCGGCCTGCGGCTACTGGACGCGACCGTCTTCCTGCATATCAATCCCGACGGCGCGGGCTACACCCCGGAAAGCGGGCAGGCCAAGTGGGCCGAGGGGCATATCGCCGGCACGCAGTTCGTGGATTTGCTGGGCGAGTTCTCCGATCAGGCCTCGGCGGTGCGCTTCACCATGCCCTCGGCCGCGCAGTTCTGTGCGCGGGCCGGGGCGCTCGGCGTGGGTGACGACAGCACGGTGGTGGTTTACAGCAGCGGCAGCCCGATGTGGGCGACCCGCCTGTGGTGGATGTTCCGCTCGGTCGGCTTTGACCGCTGTGCGGTGCTGGACGGCGGCCTTGCGCGCTGGCTGGCGGAAGGGCGGCCGGTGACCGCTGAACGCAGCAGCTATCCCGCGGCGACGCTCACCCCGCAGCCGCGTCCGGCGCTGTGGGCCAGTCAGCGCGATGTGCTGACGGCGATTGACGACGCCGGCGTCTGCACCATCAACGCCCTGTCACCGGCGGTCTACAGCGGCGAGAAAAACATGTACGGGCGCCCCGGGCATATTCCGGGCAGTCGCAACGTGTTTTACGACAGCCTGCTGAACGCCGACACCGGCATCTTTCGCGCGCCGGCGCAGCTAAAGCCGCTGTTTGAGGCGGTCGGGGCCTACCAGAAGCCGCGCGTGATTTGCTACTGCGGGGGCGGGATCTCGGCGACCATGGACGCGCTGGCGCTGGTCATGACCGGGCACCCCGACATCGCGGTCTACGACGGCTCGATGATGGAGTGGGTGGCGGATCCGGCGCTGCCGCTGACGCTGGGCAGCGAGGCCTGAGCCTCAGGGCAGAAACAGGCAGATGGCGGCGACGAAGTCCTGATCGACTTCGTCCAGCAGGTCCTCGTCCTCGAAGTTCACCGTAAAGCCCAGTCGGCTCAGGGCGCTGGTATCGAAGCCGGGCAGCGGGTTGCGCAGTTCGCTGAAGCTGCCGGTGCCGGAGGCATTGGCGAGGCGCTCCGCGACCTGCAGGATCGCCGCCTCCACCTGCGCCTCGCGCGCCCGTTCCGGCGCGTGATGATGGGTAATGGCATCCACCACCGACGCAGGCAGCTGCCAATGGGCCAGCATCAGGCCGCCCAGCAGCGCGTGCTCAAAGCCCAGTTCCGCGCATTCCAGCGCGTAGAGCCGGTCTTCGTCGCCGCGCGCGTGGCGAATGAGTTCCTCGGCCATTTCCGGATAACGATGGTTCACGATCAGCGTGCCGATGTCGTGCATCACCCCGGCGACAAACAGGCGCTCCGGGCGCAATACGCGCAGGCGACGCGCAATGCTTTGCGCCAGCAGCCCGGTGTAGACCCCGTGTCGCCAGAACGCGTTCATGTTGGTAACCGCGCTCGACAGGCGCGAGAACGTCTCCACCGCCGACAGCGCACAGACCAGCTTCTGCAACTCGGCGAGCCCCAGCACCATGACCGCACGCGAGACGGTATCGATCCGCGTGGCGTGACCGTACAGCGGGCTGTTGGCCAGCCGCAGCACGCGCGCGACCAGCCCCGGGTCGCGCAGCATGACGGTGGTGATCTCCTCGATGGTCACCCGCTCGTCGCCCAGCAAGAGGTTGAGCTTCAGGCAGACTTCGGGCGGTGAGGCGATGGCCGCCATGTCGACGACCAGCGCCTGCGCGATGCGCAGCGCGGCAAGTTCAGCGGAAACGGGTGCGGCAGAACTGGACACAGGCAAGACCTCGCGACACAACAGGAAGCTTGCCGCTCATCGGCCGGCGAGGGCGGTGGCTTGAGCGGCGGCTTAGGCGCGCACCAGCCGGAAGTGCCGCCGGGCGAGCAAGGGCGGGCCGGCCAGCGTGAGCAGCGAGGGCGCGCCCAGCTGCTCGCACAGGCTTGCGATGGCGCCCTGCGTCGTCGCATCTGCCTGCGTGAAGACCGCGAGGCAGCGTTCCAGCATCCATTGGTCGTAAGTGAAGCGCGCGCGCGTGCTGCTGATTTCCTCAGCCGTTCCGCGCCCGAAGATCACCGGGTGCAGCCCCAGTTCGCGCGGGATGTCCTCTGTCGCATGGCTGTCCAGCCAGGTCCGCAGCGCCGTGCGCTGGGCCGCCAGCACCGGCACATAGTCCCGCGCCAGCTGGCGCAGGGCAGGCAGCAGCGTGGCCGGCAGCGCGAACGCAGTGGGCCGCGGCGCCAGGGCAGGCGGCGCGCCCATGCGTTCCACCCAGCGCGCCACCTGTGGCGCCTGCGCGCGCAGCAGACGACCCGAGTTCGGGTCGCGGTAGAGATGCGCGTGCAGCGGCCCGTAGAGCGCGAAATCCGCCAGGCTGGGAGCGCTGCCCAGCAGGAAGTCTTGCGCTGCAAAGTGATGCTCAAGCAGCGCGAGCAGGCGCAGGTATTCCGCTTCGATGGTCGGGATCGAATCGGCGTTGATGCCGAGCCCGCCCAGCCAGCCGCGGAAGCGCGTGGCAATTTTCTCGCCCACCGCCAGTTGCTCGGCGGGGCTGCGGGTGGGGTCGTTGTTGCGGCCGAATTCGGCAATCGCAAAGGCGTTGTCGTGGTTCCAGCGGTAGTGCAGCGCCGGCACTTTCATCCATTCGTCAAACAGCAGTTCCAGCCAGTAGCACAAAAACCGACCCGCCGCGTCGGTGGGCAGAGTCGCCGGTGCGGGATGGGCGGATTCGAGGTGGTCGAACATCTCGCTGGTGTCCTGCAGGGTTTCGCCTTGCGGGGTGACCAGGACCGGGATCACCGGCCAGCCGACGCGCGGCAGGATCTCCTGCGCAAAGACCTCGCGGGTCGCCAGGACATTCACATGCGGGATGCGCTTGTAGCGCAACGCGGCGGAGATTTTCGCCGTGTAGTAGGAGCAATCCGCGCCCAGCAAACGGTAGTGGCCGGGCGGGGTAGGGGGCGAGGACGGCGCCGGCAGAAACAGATCGACCGGCGCACTCATGCGGACTGGCTCAGGCGGCTTTGGCTTTGCGCGCAGCCGGCTTGGCCTTGGCTTTGGCGGCCGGTTTGGCGCTGGCCTTGGCGACCGTCTTCGCCGCCGGTTTCGCCGCAGCCTTGGCGGCGGGCTTGGCCTTCTTGGCGCCGGCTTTCTTGCTGGCCGCGTGACTGGCCTGCAGGCGGCGCAGCTCTTCCCAGCCGAGGTAGGCGGTGAAGCCGTTGTCGTCAAAGAACAGCACCGGGCCGTCGCAGATGAAGAGGTAGTCGGTGTCTTCCAGCGCGGTGGTCGCGCCGTGGATCATGCCGTTCGGCTCGTACACGTAGTCGCCGGCATCCAGCGTGCCGTCGCGCACCTGCAGCTTGCCGGAGAGGATGAACGTGTGGGAGGCCGAGAGGTGCTTGTGCGGCGGCGCCACGAAGCCTTTCAACCAGCGAAACAGCACCGCCCAGCGGCCGCTTTCGGCGCCGGTGTAGAGGATGCGCATAAAGGCCTTGTTGGGGTCCAGCGGCTGCGGAATCCAGTCGCCGTCGCTGGCCTTGATGAGGGTGTCCATCAGTTCGGGATTGATCGGGGAAATGTTTTGCATGGCGGTAATCTCCGGCACGTGGCCTGTCGGTAATGAATGGGAAGGCGGCGCCCCGGCGCGGCGTGCGCCGGGGGCTGGCAGGCTGACTTAGCCCACGGCGCGCAGGAAGGCCGGCGCGGTGTCTTCTTCCAGATCGAAAGCCGGACGGGGGCCGATTTTCTTCAGCTCCGGCAGAACTTCCTTGGCGAACAGCGTCTGGTTGGCGCGGCCCAGCTCCAGCGGCATGCCGGCGTAGCTGAAGATGCCGGTGAAGCCGCAGGCATTGGTGCGGGCCTGGATGTCGCGGATCTTCTCCAGACACATTTCCGGCGTGCCCCACACCTGCAGGTCCATGAAGAACTGCGCCATGCCGTCAATGCCCATGGCTTCCAGGGCCTTGTTGAGGTTGGTGTAGTACTCGTAGCCTTTGGTGGTCTCGAAGTGGTTGCTGTTCATTTCGTAGTGCTGCACCACCGAACGCCAGTAGCCGACGATGTACTGGCGGGCCAGCTCTTCGGCGCGGCCGGCGTCCTTGTCGCACATCACCCAGCCGGCGACGTAGGGATTCGGCGCGGCGCGGCCGTGGATCTGCATGAAAAGTTCGTTGTAGTCCCTCAGTTCCTGGGCGTGCACTTCCCAGGGTTTCTGCGGAATGACCAGCACGCCGATGCCAAGCTTGGCCATGATCTGGGAGGACTCGGCCGACACCGCCGCCGCGTAGGTGCGGTTGCGGAAGGACTTGAACGGCTCCGGACGAATGCGCGCCTTGGGCTGCTTGATGTGCTTGCCGTTGTATTCGCAGTAGCCCTGCTCGAGGCCTTCCAGAATCATTTCGGCGGATTCGACAAAGCGCTCGCGCGAGTCACCCATGTCGAGGCGGAAGCCTTCAAACTCGACCCGCGCCAGGCCACGGCCAATGCCGAACAGCGCCCGGCCGTCGCTCATGCAGTCGAGCATGGACATTTTCTCGGCGACCCGCATGGGGTCGTTCCACGGCAGCACCACCACCATCGTGCCCAGCTTGACCTTGCGGCAGGCGCCGCCGATGAAGCTCAGGAAATCGACCACGTCCGGCATCATCGTGTAGTCGGTGAAGTGGTGCTCGATGCCCCACACCGATTCGAAACCCTGCGATTCGGCCATCAGCGCGAGCTTCATGTCTTTCTGGTACACCGAGTAGTCGCTCTGGCCGCCGGCGCGGTCAGGGTTCTGAAAAATCGCTGCTAGTCCAACGTGCATTGCTGATCTCCTTGCTCTCTTATGACGCGACCCGGTACCGGGCCCTGTTGTTATGCGCCGACATTACGGGGTACCGGCAAACCCGAATCAATCCGAATCAATCCGTTACCGGACCGTCGTCGAGAAACCGGCGCACGACGTTGGCGGTGATCCGCGAGACGTCGTTATCGCCGCCGTTGCAGGGCAGGGCCTGACCCCAGGCAATGCTGCCGGTGGAGAACATGGCCCCGCCGTTGATCGCGCTGAAGAGGGTGACGTCTGCCCGGACCTGGAAATCCTGCGAGCCGCCGAGCCCCGGGAAGTTGAACATGATTTCTTCCACCACGTGCGGGTAGGCGTCGGAAAACGGTTCTGAGGTGGCGAGCAGGAAAGTGCCGGGCGGCGTGCCGAGGCCAAGGTCGTAGCGGTCAATTTCCAGCCCGGCGGCGCCGTTCTGGCCCAGGCCAAAGTCGCCGAAGCGTTCGTTGGTCACGCCTTCAAACACCCAGGCTACCGCCGGGTCGCGGCTGTCCGGCATGCGCTGGTAGGGTCGGGAGCCGTCCATGCCTTCGCTGGAGAATCCGACGCCGGTCAGCTTCTGGGGCGAACGGCCGCGGTTGCGCCAGATGCCGCCTTTCTCGCCGGTGGTCGCCAGATAGTGTTCGCCGGGCGCCGCCTGCCAGGCGCGGGAGCCGGCATCGAGCTTGCGGATTTCCATGCACCAGAGTTCTTCATCGCGGTAGGCCACCACCCAGTAGTAGCCGTTGGCGCCCAGATACATCACCCGTCCGCCGGCGGCGACGTACTGCTCGGTGGCGTCCATCATGCGCTCGGAGTAGTACTCGGAATGGGTGCCGTTCAGCACCACCGAATAGGGCGACAGACAGCTCACGCCTTCGCGGTGCAGGTCTTCGTCGGTGATGACGTCGTAGGCGAAGCCCATCTGCTCCAGCCAGCAGATGATGGAAAGATCCGCCGGGAACTGCCAGGGCACGTTGGTGCCGGCCATGCGGTGCTTGGGCCGCATCGCCATGATCGGCCGCAGCCAGGACGAATAGCACACGCCGGCGCCGTCCTTGTAATGGTCGTAGCTGGAACGGCCCCACTCGGGATGCGCGGCGAGCTGGTAGTCCCAGTCGTAGAGCACCAGCGAGTGGCCGGTCACCACTTCCAGCGCCGGGCTTTCCACCGCCATGCGCTCGTTGGCGTAGGCGAGGTAGCTTGAAGTCGGCATCAGCATCGCGATGCCGGCCTGTGGGGTGGTGGGTCGCAGGAAGAACACCACATGGTCTTCGGTCTCGCCGCTGCGCAGGCGCAGCGCGTAGACGCCGCTTTTGAGTCCTTCCGGAATCTGCCACTCCAGCGACGGGCACCAGCCGCTGTCGATGATGGCGTCCTCGTTGAACTGGATGCCGCCGTACTGCGAAGGGTCGAGCCGGAAGCAGTCGTCGCGCCCGTTCCAGTTGTAGCCGGTCATGGCGCGGATCGGGCGGTTGCGCCCGATGCCGTGCAGCTGGTGCGGCCCGGTGTCGACCAGGCCGTCGCCAATGCCGTGGTCAGTGTAGCCGGCGGCGGTATCCCAGTAGGCGAGCAGCGACTCGGCCGGTGCGCGCCCGCCAAGGCGCATGACGTCCAAATCTTCCCTGGTGAGTACCGCGTTGGCGATGCCGCAGCGGTCGATCTTGCCGTTGTACAGCCCGGCCACCACATCGCCCAGCGCGGCGTGCCGGTCGTGATAACCGGCCAGCAGGACCGGGCGCGCGCAGGCCTTGGGCGCGAGGTCTACCGGCACCGTGACGTACACGCTGTCCAGACGCGGCACCACCGCCGACCAGAGCCCGTTGTACGACCCCAGCACCGGCTCCTGATACAGCGTGACCTGTCGGGTCTCGGCGTCATAGCAGGCCGCGACCAGATACCAGCTGCGCGCGGCGAGCGGCCGGCTGCCGGAGACTTCCCACGTCTTCTGTCCGTCGCCCAGCCAGCAGGTCAGATGCCCGTCGCCGTTCAGCCCGAGGCCGAAGCCCAGCTGTTCCGGTGCCGACCACTGCGTCAGCACGGCCTGCCGGCCTTTGCCGGGCAGCGTCGGCCAGATGAAGGCGTGGACGGTGAAGCTGCCGGAGGGCAGCGCGCGACCCGCGGGGTCGGGGATTTCGATAAAGCTGCCGGTCTGGGTGTACTGCTTCGCGAGCGTCAGCGGGCCGTTGCAGCTGGCCTCGATTTCTTCCTCGATGAAGCCAGGGCCAGCGGGGTTTTCGTCGCCGTGGATGATCCGCACCAGCTGCGCCATCGCGCTGGTGGTGCCCTCGGCGCTCAGCATGAAGCGGAGCGTGTCGCCGGGCTTGGCGGTGATGCGGTCGCAGTAACCGGTCAACATGGGTTTGGACATGGGGCTTACTCCGCGCCGAGCTGGGCGATATGCCGCAGGAACACGGCGTGGATGGCGTCGGCCTCGCTGCTGTAGCAGACCTCGTCCAGCGGCTGCGGAGCGGTCCCCGGCGTGATGGGCAACGCGATGATTTGCCACTGGCGCATCGGCACCGGCGAATAGAGGCCAAATTGCGGCGGGCGGCGGAAGAAGTTCACCACGCGCCCCAGCGCATCGCTGTAGGGGCCGAGCGGCGCCTGTCGGTGTTCTTCGATGAGTGCCGGGGTCACAAGGCCGCGGATTTCTGCCTTGAGCCGCGCGTTAAACACGGCATAAACCTGATGTTGCCGATCCTGACCTGCAGTGGCGCTCATGCCGGAACTCCGGAAGAAAGGTCGCCGGAGTATAGCGAGGCGCTTCGCGTGACGGCAGGCTAAATCGGCTTGCTGCGATGCGGTTTTTTCGAGGTGCGGGCCCGGCGTGTGCAGGGCATGATCCGGACCGCCCTGACGGGCGATGAATCCACTTCAGGCGAAGGAGTTTTCTCAATCATGCGTACCCCTCTGCCGGCCGGTGTCTGGGCGCTGGGTCTGGTGTCGCTTTGTATGGATGCCTCATCCGAACTCGTCCACGCGCTGTTGCCGCTGTATGTGACCGGCGTGCTGGGCGCGGGCGCGGCCAGTCTCGGTTTGCTGGAAGGGCTCGCCGAAGCGACGGCGGCGGTGGTGAAAGTTTTTTCCGGCGCCTTGAGCGATTTTCTCGGCCGGCGCAAACCGCTGGTGGTGCTGGGCTATGCGCTGGCGGCGCTGACCAAGCCGTGTTTTCCGCTGGCGCAGACGGTGACGCTGGTTTTTGCCGCCCGCGTAGTCGACCGCATCGGCAAAGGCATCGCGCGGCGCGCCGCGCGATGCGCTGCTGGCCGAGATCACGCCGCCCGCGCAGCGTGGCGCGGCCTTTGGCCTGCGGCAGTCGCTGGATTCGGTGGGTGCGTTCATCGGTCCGCTGCTCGCCATCGCGCTGATGGCGGCGTTCGCCAACGATGTGCGCACGGTGCTGTGGTTCGCGAGCATCCCAGCGGCGCTGGCCGTGGCGGTGCTGGTGTTTGGCGTGCGTGAGCCGACGGTCGAGCGGCAAGCGCTGGCCAAAGTCATCCGCTGGGCGGCCTGGCGGCACCTGCCGCGCGCCTACTTTGTGGTGGTGGGCATTGGCGCCCTGTTTACGCTGGCGCGCTTCAGCGAAGCCTTTCTGATCCTGCGGGGAAATGAGCTGGGCCTGCCGGCGCTGTGGGCACCGCTGGTGCTGGTGGTGATGAGCGCGGTGTATGCCTTGGTGTCGTGGCCGGCCGGGCACTGGTCGGACCGGGCCTCGCCGCGCGGCATCCTGGTGACCGGCCTCGGGGTGCTGGTGTTGGCCGATCTGGTGCTGGCGGCGGCGGATTCGCCGCTGCTGGTGTTCGTCGGCACCGCGCTGTGGGGCGCGCATATGGGACTCACGCAGGGGCTGTTGTCGAAACTGGTCGCCGACACGGCGCCGCCGGCGCTGCTGGGCACTGCTTTCGGGATTTTCAATCTGGCGAGCGGCGTTGCGCTGCTGCTGGCCAGCGCGATCGCCGGCGCGGTCTGGGAATTCGTGGGGCCGGCGGCCTGTTTTCTGGCGGGCGCCGGCTTCGCGCTTGCCGCGGCGCTCGCGCTGGCCCTGCGGCCTTGAGCGATGGCGTGCGCGGCGACTCCTCATGCGGGAAGTGCCTGTGCTAGCGTGCAGTTCCCCCCTTACCGGAGTGCTCCCATGACGCTTGCGAATCCTGGCGAAGCGATTTTCCGTCACCACCACATCACGCTCTGCACCGGCGACGCGCAGGAAGACTATGCCTTCCACACCCGCGTGCTGGGCCTGAAAAGCGTGAAAAAGACGCTGCTTTACGACGGCAACGTGCCGATTTACCACCTGTACTACGGCAATGACGCGGGCGAGGAGAGCAGCCTCGTCACCAGCTTTCCGGTGCGCCACACCGGGGCGAAAGCACGCCGCGGGTCGGGGCAAATCACTTATTTCAGCCTGTCGGTGCCGGATGCCGCGCTGGACTACTGGGCCGAGCGTCTGCGCGGGCACGGCTTTGCGGTGACCGCGACCGAGCGACTGGGCGAGCGCTGCCTCGATTTCCAGCATCCCTGCGGCATCGACTATTCGCTGGTTGGCGTGGCGGATGACGGCCGGATGCCGCACTCGCAGGGCCCGGTGCCGGCGGAGCTGATGATTCGCGGTACCCACAGCATTTGCGTGTCGGTGCGCGATCTGGAGCTGATGGACGAATTCATGCTGGAAGGCTGGGGCGGGCGCCGCGTGGCGGAGGACGGCAATCTGGTGCGCTATGCACTGGGCGCCGGCGCAAGCGGCGCGCTGGTCGATTTTCTGGTCGAGCCCGCCAAAGCGCAGGGCAGCTGGAATCTGGGCGAAGGCTATGTGCACCACATGGCGTTTCAGGTCGGCACGCACGCCCAGCAGAATGCGATCAAGGCGCGGCTGGAAAGCATGGGCCTGACCGATACCTCGGATGTCAAAGACCGCGGCTATTTCGATTCGATCTACGTGCGCACGCCGGGCGGCGCGCTGTTCGAGGCCACCGTCTCGCACGATCCGTCCTTCACCTGCGACGAGCCGGCGGCGCAGCTGGGTCGGCAGGTCATCATCTCGCCGCAGTTCAAGGACAGCCGGGAGGCGCTGATCGCGCAGCTTGGCGTGTTGCAGGACTGATGCGGATTTGGGTCGACGCCGACGCCTGTCCGGTCGTCATCAAGGACATCCTCTACCGCGCGGCAACGCGGGTAGAGGTCGAGCTGATTCTGGTGGCGAACCGTCTGCTGAAAGTACCGCCCTCGCCGTTCATCCGCAGCCTGCGGGTGCCCGCTGGCTTTGATGTGGCGGACCGCTACATCGAGAACGCGGTAGAGGCGGGGGACCTGGTCATCACCGCCGATGTGCCGCTGGCTGCTGGTGCAGTGGCGCGTGGAGCGCTGGCGCTCAATCCGCGCGGCGAGCTCTACACCGCGCACAACGTGGCGGACCATCTGTCCCGTCGCGATCTGATGGACGAACTGCGCGGACTCGGCATGGCGGGCGGGGGGCCGCCGCCGCTTGATCAGGGAGACCGTCGCGCCTTTGCGAGCAAGCTGGATGCGCTGCTGGCCAAACACCGGCCCGCCAAGGCATAAGTCTCCGGCTTAGCTGCACTGGTGGGATGAGGATCCTGCACCGAAGGATTCGATGGAGGGGCGTCCTACCTCGATTTAGGTGCTTGTCGAGCTGCCGGGTGGCGTCGCGGCGTTGCCGCTCCCACGCGTTTTGTGGGCGGGGCTATCTGCCCCGACTTAGGCTGTTGGCGACTTGCCGGGTGGCGTCGCGGCGGTGCCGCTCCCACGGGTTTTGTGGGAGGGGCTTGCTGCCCCGACTCAGGGTGTTGCGACTTGCGGGGTGGCGTCGCGGCGGCGCCGCTCCCACGGGTTTTGTGGGAGGGGCTATCTGCCCCGACTCAGGGTTGCCGGATGGCGTCGCGGCGTTGCCGCTCCGACGGTAGATTCACCTCCCTCGCCGCATCCCCACCTAGGCCCGCGCGCTGCGTTTTAGCATCACCACAAAGGGCAGCAGGAACAGAAAGCTGACCGCAATCGCCGCATAGAGATCCGCGAAGCCCAGCATCGCGCCGTGCTGCGTGATGAGTTTGCCAAAGCGCGCCGCGGTTGCGGGGTCGGCCATCAGCCAGCCGGTCTGATCCAGCCAGTCGTGGAAAGCCGGGTTGGTATCCGCCACATGCCCGCCCAGCGTGTGCCAGTGCACCTGCTCCTGCCGCACGTAGAGCGTGCCGGAGAGCGCCACGCCAAAGGCGGAACCCAGCGTCCGCATCACGCTGTAAAGCCCCGCCGCTTCATCCGCCCGCTCGCGCGGGATGTGTTCAAAAGTGACCAGCGGTAACTGACCGAAAATCAGCGCCATGCCGACCCCCTGCACCATGCCCGGCCAGATGATGCCCCAGGCGTCCACGCGCAGGGTGTAGCGGGACATGGCGTAGCAGGCGAGGATCATGAACAGGAAGCCGCCCAGGATCAGGGTCCGCGGGTCGATGCGATGGGCGAGATAGTTGCCGATCAGCACCAGCATCAGGGCACTCACGGTACCGCGTGGCAGGAAGAGCAGGCCGGCAGTGTCCGGCGGATAACCAAGCAGCCGCTGGGTCAACAGCGGCAGCAGCGTGATGGTCGCGTACATCGTCAGGCAGTAGCCGGCGACGAGAATGCAGCCCAGCGTGAAATTCCGATTCGCAAACAGGCGGAGATCCACGATGTGATGCGGCACCCGCAGGCCGCGGGTGACGAAGATGATGCCGCTGACCAGCGCGGTGAGCGCCAGCGCCATGATGAGCTTCGATTCAAACCACTCGTGGTGATGGCCAAGGTCCAGCACCGCCTGCAGGCTGCCCAGCATGACCGACATCAGCACCAGCCCGGTCCAGTCGATGCCGGCGGTGGCGCGGCGCGCGGTCGCCGGGATTTCGGCCAGCGCTAACAGGAATGCCAGCACGCCGATCGGTACGTTGACGTAGAACACCCAGCGCCACACGAAGTGCTCTGTGATGAAGCCGCCGATGGTCGGGCCGACGATCGGCGCAACCATGATCGCGATGCTCCAGATCGCCATCGCCCGGGCCCGCTGCTCGCGGGGAAAGGCGTCGAACAGCACGGTCTGCGAGAGCGGAATGAGCACCGCGCCGAAGCCGCCCTGCAGCAAGCGAAACAGCACCATCGACTCCAGGCTCCAAGCTGCACCACACAGGCCAGAGCTGAGCACAAAGAAAAAAATCGACACCAGCAGAACCCGCCGCCGGCCGAAGCGCGCCGACAGATAGCCGGTCAGCGGCATCACGACGATGGTGGAAATCATGTAAGAGGTCACGATCCAGGTGATCTGGTCGGGCGTGGCGCCGAAGCTGCCCATCATGTGCGGCAGCGAGACGTTGACCACCGTCAGGTCCAGCACTTCGAGCAGCGTGGTCAGCATGACGGCGGTGACCACCGCCCAGCCCGGGCGCGGCACGTCGTTGTCGCTGACCGCGTTCATCGTGCGCCGGTGGTGTCGATCTCGACCTGACAGCTGGCGCCGACCCGCAGCGGCGTGGCGCCCTCAACCGCGGGTGCCTCCAGCGCAATCCGCACCGGAAAACGCTGCGTCACCTTCACCCAGTTGCCGGTGGCATTCTCCGGCGGCAACAGCGAAAAGGTGGCGCCGGAGCCCGCGCTCATGCTCTCGACCCGGCCCTTCAGCGTCAGCCCCGGATACATGTCGACCTTGACGCTGGCTGGCTGGCCGGCGCGCACCCGGGCCAGATCGGTTTCGCGGAAATTGGCTTCGACCCACCACGCGCGGGCTTCGACCAGCGCGAACTGGGTCTGCCCCATGTGCACCATCGTGCCGGGACGCAGGCTGAGATTGGTCACCCAGCCGTCGGACGGCGCCTTGATGTGCGTGAAGGAAAGTTCGAGTTCGGCCAGCGCCACGTCCGCGGCGGCGGCGCGGAGCCGGGCGTTGTTCGGGCCCTGATCGCCCAGGGCTTCCTGCGCCCGTTCCAGTTCGGCGCGCGCCGCGCCCACGGCGGCTTCGGCTTCGCTGAAGCTGGCCAGTGCGTTGTCCAGATCCTGCGCCGGCACCAGCTGGCGCTGTGCGAGTGCCTGCAGGCGATTAACGGTGCGTCGGGCGTTGTCCGCCGTGACCTGTCGTTCGCGCAATGCGGCGCTGGCGGCCCTGATCCCCGCGCCGTCGGCACCGGTGTCTTGGGCGGCGAGGTCCAGCCGCGCACGGGCGCGCTCCAGCCGGGCTTCGAAGGTTGCAGGGCCGAGATCAAACAGCGGCTCACCGGCGCGCACGAACTGGTTGTCGACGACGTGAATGGTCTTGGCCGGCGCCGTGATACGGGCGGAAATCCGCGCGATATGCGCTTTGACGTAGGCGTCTTCGGTCGAGGGATACAGGCCGCGATGCTGCCAGTAAAAGTAGAAAGCCCCCACGCTCCCGGCAACCAGCAAAAGCGCGAGCAGGGAACGCAGCGGTTTCAAACGCGAACACCTCACAAGGCAGCGATGACGCGCAGCACGTCACCGGATAAGACCAAACGGTGCCGCATGGTACACGGCGGTCTTCGACCACGGGAACCAGCCGCTGGGCGAAGCGCGTTCGAGTCGCCATAATGCGAAGACGCTTTTGCGGCGTGACCGTCATAAAAATCGGGAGGAACCTATCAATGAAACCCTGGATTTCCAGACTCGCCGGCGCGGCCCTGCTGGGTCTTGGCGCGCTGACCAGCGCACACGCCGAATCGCCGGCCGGCATGAAGCTCTACGCCTTCAGCTCAGGCTCCCTCATGTTGGGCAAGGGCTTCTTGCAGAATCTGGCCCCGATGGAACCCAAAATTAAAGTGCCGGTCGGGTTTTTTGTGGTCAAGCATCCCAAGGGCAACGTGCTGTTCGATACCGGGAACAACGACAAACTGATCACCGACAGCAGCTACTGGGGCAAGCTGGCTTCGGTGTTCGAAGCCAAGATGACGCCGGAAGACGCGATCGACGCGCAGCTCGCCAAAATTGGTCTTAAACCGGACGACATCAAATACGTGGTGGTGAGCCACATGCATCTTGACCACGGCGGTAACGTCGGCAAGTTCCCCAACTCCACGCTGGTCATTCAGGACGACGAGCTCAGCTTTGCCATGTTCCCGGATGAACCCTTCGCGGCGGGCTATATCCCGGGCGATGCGCAGGTGCTGCGCTCGCCGGTGGGCACGTCCAAGCCGAGCCTGATGAACATGATTCGCCTTGAAGGCGACATGGACCTTTTCGGTGACGGCAGCGTGGTGGTGCACCGTTCGCGCGGTCATACCAAGGGCAGCCAGATGGTGCTGGTGCGCTTGCCGAAGACCGGTAGCACCATCCTGACCGGGGACTCGGCCTACTTCCGCGACAGCGTGGAGAAGAACCAGCTGCCGAACATCGCCTTGGCCTACGACCCGGTTGGCATCATCAAAGGCTACGACTGGATCCGCCACCTGATGGCCACTGAAAACGCCAATTTCTTTACCTCGCATGACCCTGATGGGTTCAAGGCGATGAAGAAAGCGCCGGAGTTCTACGAATAAGGCCGTTTGGCCGCCGGACCGTCATGCGCAACATCCTGCACACGTCGGTCCGGTGACCGCTGCTGATTTGAGGCCCGGCGCTGCCGGGCCTGTCCTCATCGCCCACGACCTGACCTACGACTACGGGCGCCATCGCGCGCTTGACGGCCTCAGCTTTGAGCTGGCCCGCGGCGAAGTGCTGGGCCTGCTGGGCCCCAACGGCGCGGGTAAAAGCACCTGCCTGCGACTGCTCACCGGCTATCTCACGCCCACCCGCGGTTACGCCACGCTGGCCGGATTTGATGTGACCCGCGACGGCCCGCAGGCGCGGGCGCACCTCGGCTACGTGCCCGAAGACCCGCTGCTCTATCCGCACCTGACGGTGGACGAACTGCTGCGTCTGTTCGCGCGGCTTAAAGCGCTGCCGGCAGAGACGCTGGACGCCGAATGCGAGCGCGTGGCGCAACGTCTGGCGCTGAACGAGGTGCGCAAACAGGCAGCCGGCAAACTCTCGCGCGGGTTCCGCCAGCGGGTGGCCATTGCACTGGCGCTGCTGGGCGGACCGGACCTGCTGATTCTCGATGAGCCCACCAACGGGCTCGACCCCTGGCAGGTCATTGAACTGCGCGAGCTGATTCTGCAACTCGCCGCCGAGCACGCGATTATCGTGACCTCACACGTGCTGTCCGAAATCGAGCGCGTGGCGGCCCGGGCCATTTTTCTGCGCGACGGCCGGCTGCTTGGCAGCTACACCATCCAGCGCGACCAGCCGGGCGATCTGGAACGCCAGTTCCTCGCGCTCACCCGGCCGCCGGCATGAACGTGTTCGTGGCGCTGTTCGACAAGGAAGTGCGCGGGCTGTTTCTGCAGCCGATCGCCTGGGTCTTGATGACGGTGTTCTTGCTGGTAGTCGGTTACACCTTTGCTACCAGCCTCGCGCTAACCAAAACCGCCGCGCTCTCGCAGGTGATTTTTCAGGCCTCTACCGTGCTGCTGCTGCTGATCCCGCTCATCAGCATGCGTCTGCTGGCCGAGGAACGTCGCCACGGCACGCTGGAAATGCTGCTGGCAACGCCCGTGCGTGAATATCAAATCGTGCTGGCCAAGTTCGCCGCCAGCATGACGCTGACGCTGGCCATGCTGGCGCCGACGCTGGTTTATCCGCTCGTGCTGGCGTGGTTTGGCCAGCCCGAATGGGGGCCGATTTATAGCGGCTACAGCGGGCTCTTGCTGCTGGCCGCGTTCCTCAACGCGCTGGGCCTTGCGCTGTCGGCGCTAACCGCCAATCAGGTGGTCGCCGCCACGCTGACGCTGGGGATCTCGCTGCTGCTGTGGATGATCGACTCCCTGGCCGCGGTGCTGCCACCGCCCTGGGACGGGCTGTTGATTCACGTCTCGCTGCTCGCCCACTTCACGCCGTTTGCGACCGGCGCGATGTATCTCTCCGATGCGGGGTTCTTCATCACCGGCACCCTGTTGGCCCTGTTCTGCGCGGTGCGCGCGCTGGCGAGGCCCTGAGATGGAGCACGCTACCGACTGGCGGGCGGTGGGACTGGCGATCGGCTGGCTGCTGGCGGTGGGTGTGCTGTTTGCCTACGGCCTGCGTCTGCCGCTGGCGCGCCGCGGCCGGCCGTGGCGGCGACGCGTGACGGCGGCGCTCGTGCTGCTCGCCGGCTTCGCGCTGGCCGGGCTGGCCATCACCGCACTGACGCTGAACGACACCCACCTCGACCTCACGCCGCAGAAGCTCTACACGCCCGCGCCGGCGGCGCTCAACGTGGTGCGCGGGCTGCGCGTGCCGGTGGCGATGACCTACTTCTATCAGGGGCAAGACCCCAACGCCCGGCGCGCGCGCGAGATGCTGACGCTGCTGGCGCGCGAAAATCCGCTGCTGACGTTCAAAAGCGTCGACCCCGACAAAGAACCCAGTCTGGCGCTGACGCGCGGGGTAAAGATTTACAACGCCGCGCTGATTGAGACCGGTGGGCGGCAGCTCATCGTGCAGGGCACGGACGAAGCCGAGATTGCGATTGGTATCCAGCGGGCGCTGCGCGAGCACGCGGTGACGCTGTGCTTCGTGGAAGGCCACAACGAGTACGCGATCGATAACGAAGAGTTTCACACCCACATGGACAGCGGCGCTTCGCACAGCCACGACGATGCCGCCTCGAAAGTCATTGAGACCGCAGGCCACGGCATTGGACGGCTGCGCCGCACGCTGGAAGCGCTGGGTTACGCCGTGCGCCGCCTGCCGCTGGCGACGAGCCCTCAAATCCCGGCCGACTGCGCGACGGTGGTGGTGGCCAATCCACGCAGCACCTGGCTGCCGGGCGAAAGCGCGGCGCTGCGTGAGTATCTGGCGCAGGGCGGGGCCGCGCTGCTGCTGTTTGATCTGGGCTTTTCGCTGGAGCTCGGCTTGCAGCAGCTGCTGGGCACGCTGGGACTCGACCTGCAGCAGGCGGTGGTCGCCGATCGCCTGAGTCACTACGGGACGGACGAAGAAATGGTGGCGGTCACGGCCTACGATCCGCATCCGGTGACCCAGCGCGTCGCCTATACGTTTTTCCCCGGCGTGCGGCCGCTGACGCTTGGCACACCCGAGGCGGGCATCGTCACGTGGCCGCTGATCCGCAGCGGCGAGGCCAGCATCGTGCGCGCGGTGGCCTCGGCCGACCGTCGCGAGGTCGCGGCATCCGCCAGCGCGCCAGACGATCCGCAGCCCGCCTCGCGGGTGCTGGCCAGCGTCAGCGAAGGTCGGCTGGCGCCCGACGGGAAATCCTTCCGCGCGATCGTGGTGGGCGATGCCGACTTCGCCAGTAATTCGTTCTACCCCTATATGGCGAACAGCGATCTGGCGCTGTCGATGATCCGCTGGCTGGTGCGCGAAGAGGGGCTCGCGGTGGTCAAGCCGCGCGTCCCGGTGCCGCCGATGGTGCTGCTGACCGAGCGCCAGCTGCAGTCCGTTTATCTGCTGACCGCGCTGGGCCTGCCCTTGCTGGCGGCGCTGGGTGGCCTCTGGGTGTGGTGGCGTCGGCGATGAAGGCGCTGCGGCAACAGGGTCCGGCGGCGCTGGCGCTGCTCTGGCTGCTGATGATGGTGTGGTGGGGCCAGCAGCCGCGCCAGGGTCAGTTCGTGGCGTTTCAGGCGGCCGGCGTGATGACGGTGGCGCCCGAGGCGGTCAGCGCGCTGAGCCTGACCCGCGGCGCCGCCTCGCGTCAGCTCGAGCGCGCCAAACCCGGCGTGCTGCGCGGCCTGTGGGTGCAGGCGATGGATCTCTGGCAGAAGCCGACAAATGCGGGCGCCACCAGCGCGCATCAACACGGCGCGGCGGTCGAGCCGCCGCGCTTCAAGACGGTGGCCCGCGCCGACTGGCTGCGTGACGGCCAGCGCGTGTCTGCCGACCTCGCCAAACAGATCAATCTCGCGACGCGCTTCATGCACACCGCCAAGCCGGTTCGCGTGCTGAGCGCCGAGGAACTGCTTGGCGTGGCACAGGACCAGTACGGCTTTGGTCAGGACGCGCTGTGCGCGACGCTGAGTCTGGCGGGCGGCGGCAGCCTGAAGGCCTGCTTCGGCAGTGCGACGCCCGAAGGCTCGCTGCAATACATGCGCATCGAGGGCCGCGATGAGGTTTATCTGATGTCCGGTTTTGTGGGAGAAGCCTGGGCGGCGCTATGGTCCGCGCTCGACTAGTCTGGCTGCTACTGACGCTGGGTGCCGTGCTGTCGGCGCCGGGCGCGGCGCATGAGGGCGGTATCACCGCCTACGCCGCGATCGACATCGCCGGGAATACGCTGCGTTATCAGCTGACGCTGGCGCAGTGGCCCGCTGCGTTCCTCACCCGGGTCGACGGGAACCTCGCGCAGGCCGGGGCCACGCTACCGGCCGCGCTGGCGGCCAAACTTGGCGTCAGCAACGACGGTGAAGCCTGCGCGGTGGCCAATGCGCGGCTTGAAGGCCAGAGCGGGGTGAAAGAAGGCGCGACCGTCGTCATGGAGGTGGTCTGCCGGACCGCAATTGCCCGCTTGGGCGTGCTTGATAACAGCTTTGATGTGCTGGGCGACGAGGTCCATACGCTGGCGAAAATCAACTGGCCTGCGGGCAGCACGCAGTTCGCGTTCAGCACCGATATCCGTCAGATCGAGATTCAGATCGCGGCTACCGCCGCCGCGGCGAACTCCGGTTTTGGCAGCTTTTTTACGCTCGGTCTATGGCACATCCTGGAAGGCTATGACCACCTGATGTTTCTGCTCGCGCTGCTGCTGGTGCCGGCCGGAGGCTGGGCGGTGGTGCGCATCATCACCGCGTTCACCATTGCGCACAGCCTGACGCTGGCGCTGACTGCGCTGAACCTGCTGAATTTGCCGGCGCTGCTGGTGGAAACCGCGATTGCGGCGTCGATTGCCTTCGTCGCTGCGCAAAACCTCCGCAGGGTCGAGGCGTCCGCTCATCGCGCGTGGCTGACTGCGGCATTCGGCCTCGTTCACGGCTGCGGCTTTGCCGACGTGCTCCGCGAAACCGGGCTGCCGACCGAGCGTCTGTTGTCCAGCCTGCTCGGTTTCAATCTCGGGGTGGAAGCTGGCCAGTTGCTGGTGGTGTTGCCGCTGGTGCCGCTGCTCCGCTGGTTGTGGCAACGACCGCGCGGCCGGCGCGTCACGCAGATGCTGTCGATCAGTCTCTGCGCGGCCGGTCTGGGGCTGGTGGCCGCGCGGCTCTTAAGCGGCTAGCAATTTGGGGTCAGAGGAAAAACTCAAAGAGACCTCAGAGGTCAGCCTAAGTTAAGAAACGGCCGGCTTTTTAGTTTTTACTCTGACCCCAAATTAGGGTGGCGCCTAGTTCGGCCAGGCCAGCGGCAGCCAGGCCGCGAGCAGGATCAGCGCGAGTCCCGCGCTGCATAAGCTGCCGTAACGCCGACCGCCGCTGGCGAAGGCCAGCAGCATTTTGCTGATGCTGTTGGCCGTCAGAGCGAGCAGCACCGCCAGCACGGCGGTCGGCGCGCTGAGCGTGCCGGCAGCAATCAGGGACAGCGCTGACGCGGCGGCCGCATGGGCATCGGCTAAACCCGCCAGCGCCACGCCGGCCAGCGCGCTGTCCTGACCGTAGCGCGCGGCGATCCAGGACACCCCAAGCGTAGAGCCTGCGAGCAGGGCGGCGAACGCCAGCGAGCCGGGCAGATGAAAGGCATGGCTGGGCAGTTCGATACCCGAGAGGGATTTATCGCTGCGCAGCCCGATGGCAGACAAGGCCAGCGCGGTCCCCCCCGTTGCCAGTAAATGCGGCGCGAGGAGCGCGAGGCTGGCGCCGTCGATCGCCGCCGCGACCAGCGCCAACTGCACCGCTGTGGCGATGCACGAACACCAGGCGCTGGCCACCCCGGCGCGTAGCAAGCTCGGTGACTGATGCACGCGCGCACCCAGCGCAGCGATGGTCGCGGTACTCGAGACAAAGCCGCCCACCAGACCGCCCAGCGCCAGACCACGTTGCGGCCCGAGGACCCGCAGGCCGACGTAGCCGAAGGCCTGAATCGCCATGAACAGCACGGCAAGCGCCCACAGTCGACGCGGATCGATGCCGCCCAGCCAGGACACGGGCGTGACCGGGACCAGTGGCAACACCACCAGCGCGGCGCCGGCCAGCACCAGCGCATCGCGTAATTCTTGCGGACTCAGCAATTCGGTCGAGAAGCGATGTAGCGCGCCGCGTGCGTACAGCAGCGCCGCCACCACCACCGCAGCCCCGGCGGTGAAGCGGGGCTGGCTGACGGCGTGCACCCCGAGCAGGAACGTGACAAACAGCGCCAGCTCGGTAGTGATGCCGGGATCGCTGGAGCGTTCCCGAAAATAGCGCCCGGCGCTGAGCGCCACCAGCAGCAGCCCGGCCACCACCACCAGCCAGGCTTGCGCCAGACTTTGCGTGACCGTGCCCATCAAAGCCGCCATCGCAAAAGTGCGCACGCCGGCGAAATCACGCGTGGCGCCGTCGCCCTTGCGGCGTTCGCGCTCGATGCCAATCAACAGGCCCGCACCCAGCGCGACCGCGAGCGATAACCACAGATCCGTGTCCGGTGCGGCCAGCCCCTGCATGCGCATGACTCCCTTCGAGAGGCCTCGATTGTGCGGCGGCGTGGCGGTGGCGTCACGCGCCTTGGCGTGCGCGTTTGATCGGCCCACGGCGGCTGTTAGAGTCGGGCTTTGCAGCCTACTCGAGGGTGAGACATGGCCGAACGCTTGAGCGATTTCCTGATGCAGCTGCCGCCCGCGCGGCTTGCGATCGATTACGGCGAACAGGCGATCAGCGTCGGCCAGCTGCAGGACGACAGCGCCCGGCTCGCGAGCGGTCTGCGCGGTCTGGGCATCACCGCCGGCGACCGCGTGGCGCTGTGGCTGCCAAACATCCCGGCGTGGCTGTCGTTCTTTTTTGCCTGTGCGCGGATTGGCGCGATTGCGGTGTCGGTCAACACGCGGTTTCGTGCGCAGGAAGTGGAAGACATCGTGGGCCGCGCGGGCTGCCGGGCGCTGGTGCTGTGGCCGGGGTTCAAGGCGATCGACTTTGCCGGGATTCTGGCCGAGGTCACGCCCGGCGCGCTCGCCGCGCTGACCGACATCATCACCTACAGCGAAGAACTGGCGCCCGCGCCGTTCGCGCTGGGCCGCTGCCGCATCACGCCGCATACGAACTTGCTGGCCAGCCCGCCGGACCGCTCGCCGCCCGCGCCGGCCGACGCCCGCTGCGTCATCTTCACCACCTCCGGCACCACCAAGGCGCCGAAGTTTGTGTGTCATCAGCAGTGGGGCGTGGCCCAGCACGCGCGCGAGGTGGCGGTCGGCTTTGGCTTTGATGCGCCGGGGTCCCGCGTGATGCAGGCGCTGCCGCTGTGCGGCGTGTTCGGCTTTACCCAGGCGCTGGCCGCGCTCGCGGCCGGCGCGCCGATGCGGATGGTGCCGGTATTTGAGGCGCGCGAAGTCGCCGCGCTCCTGCACGACGAACACATCACCCACATGAACGGCGGCGACGACATGCTGGTGCGCATGCTGGCCGAACGCCCGGAGCCGCAGCCGTTTCCGGCGCTTAAATTTTTTGGTTATGCGAAGTTCAATCCGGCGCTGGACGATCTGGTGGCGACCGCCGAGGCGCGCGGCATCGTCGCCTGCGGGCTGTACGGCATGAGCGAATGCCACGCGCTGTTCGCGCTGCAGCCGCGCGATCTGCCGGGCGTCGAGCGGGCCAAAGGCGGCGGCGCGCTGGTCTCGCCCCGGGCCGGCGTGCGCATTCGCGATCCCGACAGCGGCGAAGTGCTGCCGCCGGGCGCGCAGGGTGAAATCGAACTGCGGGGGCCGAGTCTTTTTTGCGAGTACTACGGGAACGCTGACGCAACCCGCGAGGCGTTCACTCATGACGGCTGGTTTCGCACCGGGGATCTGGGTTACCTCGAAGCCGACGGTCGTTTTTGCTACGTGACCCGCATGGGTGACGTGCTGCGCCTTGCCGGTTTTCTGTGCAGCCCACAGGAAATCGAAGCGGTGCTGGAAACGCATCCCGCGGTCAGCGGCGCGCAGGTTGTTGGGATCACGCTGGCGCAGACGCCGGTGGCGGTTGGCTTTGTCACCTTGCGCGAAGGCGCGGCGTTCGACGAGCAGGCCCTGCGCGAATGGTGCAAGGCGCGTCTTGCAGGCTACAAGCTGCCGCGGCGGCTATTTTCGCTCGAGGCCTTTCCCACCACGGCGAGCGCGAACGGCACCAAAATCCAGCGCGCAAAGCTGCGCGAGTTGGCGTCCCGTCTCTGCGCCTGATTGCCTTGCCAGCGCGCGCCCGAGGCCGGACTATAGTTCTGCTGGCATCCAATAACATTCAACGCACGAGGGGAGACATCCATGCGTAAGGACATCGAATTCAACGCCGACGGCGTAACGCTGCGCGGCTGGTTTTACAAGCCGAAAAAGGGCAAAGGCCCGTTCCCCTGTGTGGTCATGGCCCACGGCTTTTCGGGCGTGAAAGAAATGGGGCTCGATAAATACGCCGAAGTCTTTGCCGCCGCCGGCATCTGCGTGCTGGTGTACGACAACCGCTGCCTGGGCACTTCCGATGGGCAGCCCCGCGCGGAAATCGACCCCGTCTGGCAGCGCCGCGATTACCGCTCCGCCATCACCTTCGCGCAGATGCAGAAAGAAGTAGACCCCAAGCGCATCGGCGTGTGGGGTACCAGCTACACCGGCGGCACGGTGTGCGCGGTGGCGGCGCTCGACCGGCGCGTGAAGTGTGTGGTCAGCCAGGTGCCGTTCATGCGTGGGCATCACAACCTGCAGCAGTTCCTGCCAATCGGCGCGGTGGAAGGCTTCCAGCAGATGCTGGATGAAGACCGCGCGCGCCGCGTGCGCGGCGAGCCGTCGATGTACATGAAAATCTGCTCGCTGGACCCCAACGAGCCGCACGTGTTTCCGGGTTCGGCGACCTACAACTTCATCCATCACTACGCGAATCAGGATCCCAAGTGCACCTGGGAAAACCGCGTGACGCTGCGTTCCATCGAGTACCTTGGCGAGTACGACGTCATGGGCTACATGGAATACATCAGCCCCACGCCGCTGCTGATGATCGTGGCAGAAGTCGATACCACCACGCCCACCGACATTGCCTTGTCCTGCTTTGCCAAGGTGCAGGGGCCGAAGGCGCTGCATGTGATCAAGTCCGACCATTACGCGGCCTACATTGAGAAGTTTGACGAGACCAGCGGCGCCGCGCGCGACTGGTTTGTGAAGCACCTCTAAGCGGCTGACCCGGCCGGTCGACGGGGCACGCGCGCCGTTGGCCAGCAGGTTTTTTTTGGAAAGCGAAACGCCATGACTGTTCGCATCGAGAAATCGGGTCCCGTGACCACCGTCATCCACAGCCGCCCCGAGGTCCGCAACGCGATGGACCCTGCGAGCGCCGACGCGCTGGTCGATGCCTTTCTGGCTTTTGACGCCGACCCTGAAGCCAGCGTCGCGGTGTTCTGGGGCGAGGGCGGTGCTTTCTGTGCAGGCTGGGATTTGAAATATGCGAGTTCGCTTGCGGGGAAAACCAATCCGTTGGCGGAACTCGACTTCACGGCGGGCGAGCAAGCGCTGCCGCGCGGCCCGATGGGCCCCAGCCGCCTGCAGCTATCCAAGCCGGTGATCGCGGCAGTGGCCGGCCCGGCGGTGGCCGGCGGCTTTGAGCTCGCGCTGTGGTGCGACTTGCGAGTGATGGAAGAAAGCGCGTATTTCGGCGTGTATTGCCGGCGCTGGGGCATTCCGCTGATCGACGGCGGCACCGTGCGCCTGCCGCGGCTGGTCGGGCAGGGTCGTGCGCTCGACATCATTCTCACGGGCCGCAAGGTCGGCAGCACCGAGGCTTTGCAGATCGGTGCCTGCGAGCGCGTGGTGCCGGACGGGCAGTCGCGCGCCGCGGCCGAAGCGCTGGCGCAGGAGATTGCGCGCTTCCCGCAGGGCTGTATGCGCGCCGATCGGCAGTCGGTCTATGCCCAGCACGGTCTGCCGCTGCGCGAGGCTTTGCAGTCTGAATGGCAGATCAGCGCCCCGCTGGTGGCGGCGGAGGGCGTGGCCGGCGCGCAACGCTTCAGTGACGGCCGGGGCCGGCATGGCGACTTCGAGTCCATCTGACCATGCCTGACGCGGCGGCGCTCCGGTTCAGCTTGAGCGACACAGCGGATCGCGAGGTGCGCGACGCCATCGCCCGGCCGCTCAACGCCTACAACGACGCCAAGGCCGGGGTCGACCCGTGGCGACAGCTGGTGATTACGCTAACGGATAACGAGGGCGCGACCGTCGGCGGCCTGTGGGGCTCGACCGGCTACGGCTGGCTGTTCGTCGAACTGCTGGTGGTGCCGGCAGACTGCCGCGGCCGTGGCCTTGGCACGCAACTCATGACGATGGCCGAAGGGGAAGCCCTGACGCGCGGCTGCGACCGGGCCTGGCTCGACACCTTCGAGTTTCAGGCACGCGGTTTCTACGAGCGGCTGGGTTACCGCTGCTTCGGCGAACTGCCGGACTACCCGCCCGGTCATGCGCGTTATTTCATGCAGAAATCCCTGCATCGCGCCGCCGGCGGCTAGGGCCGTTCGGCGGCGCGGGCCTCAGGCGCAGCCCAGCCGATCGGCCAGTTCGGCAAACGTATCGACTACCAGATCGTGCTGCGGATCGGGCGGGACCACATGCGCGCTGTCTGCACCCCATTCCAGCGGCCGTCGCACGAACGCGGTGTGATAGCCGCAGGCGCGGGCCGCGTTGAGATCGAAATTGTGGCAGGCCACCATCAGGCATTCCGCCGGCTTGAGCTGTAGCAGGCGGGCGCAGCCGAGATAGGCTTCCGGCAGCGGCTTGTACTTGCCAATCGTCTCGCACGAGATCACGGCATCCCAGTGCAGGTCGTTACCCCGCGCGGTATCCATCACCAGCCGCACGCTCAGCATGGTGAACGAGACGCACAGGTAACGCTGGCGCAGTCGGGGCAGCGCGGCCGGAAAGTCTGGCCAGCAGCGCAGGTCGTGCAGCGCGTCGTGCCAGATCGCGCGACGGCCGGCGTCGTCGAGCGCGCCGAGGCCGGCTTCATCCAGCAGGCCGTCGAGGGTTTCGCGATGCACGTCGTCGAAATTCTTGCTGGCCGGTGCGTCCGCGCCATGGCGCTGCATGCCAGCCAGCGAGCGCTGGCGGAACACGCAGGCCAGCGCCGCCCAGTCGCGCTCGACGCCCAGCGCGCGGCCGGCCTTGGTCAGCGCGGCGGTCAGGCCCGTATGCCAATCGAGAATCGTGCCACCAGTGTCGAAGGTGAGGGCCTTGATCGCGGCGAGCGTCATGGCGAATTCTCCCGGGAAAATCGAATGAGTGCTGAGGCTACCGCAAAGCCTGTCCGTCCAGCGAGGCGAGTGGCGGCAGGCGGATTTCGTCGCGACAATAAGCGCTTGCGGGCTGAATTCTGCGTAAGGAGAAACCACATGCTGTTGACCGTTCCGGCGGTGCTGAGCGATGGCGAGCTGGATGAAGTCCGCCGGCGACTGGCCGACCAGCACTGGGAAGACGGCGCTGCTTCCGCGGGCGCGGCGGCGCGGCGCAAGCACAATCAGCAACTCAGCGGCGGGGCCGTGCAGCCGCTGCTGGCGGGACTGGCAGGCCGGTTGATCCAGCATCCGGGCGTGCAGGCCTGGGCGGAACCCAAGCGGATCCCGCGTCTGCTGTTCTCGCGCTACACCGAAGGCATGTACTACCACACGCATAACGATGCCGCGCTGACGGGCACGCCGCCGGGGCGGGCCGATGTGTCGTTCACGCTTTTTCTGTCGCCATCTGAAGCTTGCGCCGGGGGCGAACTGGTGCTGGAGACGCCGCTGGGCGAGGTGCTCATCAAGCCTGTCGCAGGCACGCTGGTGCTGTATGAAACCGGGCTGATGCATCGCGTTAACACAGTGAGCGCCGGTGAGCGTCTGGCGCTGGTGGGCTGGATTGAAAGCACCGTGCGTTCGCCGCAGGCGCGCGAGGTGCTGCGGGATCTGGGGCAGGCGATAGGACAAGCCACCCAGCGCGATAACGACGGCATGGAAGTCATTCGCCTGCGCCGGATCCGCGCCAATCTGCTGCGGATGTGGGCCGAAACCTGAGAGGGGAATTGCCGTTCCCACAGGCGATGCGCGCTCGGCATTCGTGGGAGGGGCTGTTTGCCCCGACTGAGGCTGTTGTCGGTCTGGGTGGCGTCGCGGCGTTCCCGCTCCCACAGGAGAGGCACGCCGGAAGTGGTCAGCAAATCGGTCGCCGACCTCAGGCGTTGGCCTCGCGTTCGGCGGCCTCCAGCGCTTCGCTGTGCGTGAGCCAGTCGTTTTCGGCGGTCTCGGTTTGTGCTTCGAGGCGGGCTTTCTCCAGCAGCAGGCCTTTCAGTTCATCGCGCCGCGCGGCCTCGTAGAGCGCCGGATCGGCGAGCTTTTCCTCCAGCGTCTGGCCGGCGCGGTGTGCGCGTTCCATCTGCGTCTCGGCCGCCTTGACCGCATCGCGCAGGGGCTTTAGCTGCGTGCGCAGCTGGGCGCTCTGCTGGCGGCGAAGTTTGTCGTTACTCCGGTCGGCGCTGGCGCTGGCAGCGCTGGCGGTCGGCGTTTCCCACGGTAATTCACGACGCCCGCCGCCCAGCCAGCGCGCGTAGTCGTCCAGATCGCCCTGCCAGTCGGTGACTCGCCCGTCGTTGACCAGCAGCAGCGTATCGGCGGTGGTCCGCAACAGATGGCGGTCGTGCGCTACCACCACCAGCGCACCTTCAAAGTCCTGCAGCGCCAGCGTCAGGGCGTGGCGCATGTCGAGATCGAGATGGTTGGTCGGCTCGTCCAGCAGCAGGAGGTTGGGCCGTGCGTACATCAGCATCGCGAGCACAAGGCGGGCTTTCTCGCCGCCGGAGAAACTGCCCACCGCGCGCAGCACCATGTCGTCGCGAAAATTGAAGCCGCCCAGGAAATTGCGCAGCTCCTGCTCGCGCGCCTGCGGCGCGAGCCGCGCCAGATGCGCCAGCGGCGTGTCGGTCGGCGCCAGTTGCTCCAGCTGGTGCTGGGCGAAATAGCCGACCGCCAGATCCTGTGCGCCGTGGAGTTCACCGCTCTGGGGCGCAAGTTCACCGGCCAGCAGTTTGATGAGGGTGGATTTACCGGCGCCGTTGGCACCCAGCAGGGCAATGCGGTCGCCGGGCGCAATGGAGAGCTTCACCTTGTCGAGAATCACCCGCTCGCCGTAGCCGGCGGTGATGCGGTCCAGCGTCAAGAGCGGCTGGGGCAGCTTGCGCGGTTTCTGGAAGGCAAAGCTGAAGGGCGAATCGACGTGCGCCGGGGCGATCAGCTCGAGGCGCTCCAGCGCTTTCAGGCGGCTTTGCGCTTGCCGCGCCTTGGTCGCCTTGTAGCGGAAGCGCTCCACGAAAGACTGCATATGCGCGACTTCACGTTGCTGCTTCTCGAATGCCGCCTGCTGGCCGGCGAGCTGCTCGGCGCGGGCGCGCTCAAAGGCGGTGTAGTTGCCGGTGTAAAGCCGCAGACCCCCCTGTTCCATGTGCGCGATGACGCCCACCACGCGGTCCAGAAAATCCCGGTCGTGGGAGATCAGGATGAGCGTGCCGGGGTAGGCCAGCAGCCAGCTTTCCAGCCAGATGACGGCGTCGAGGTCGAGGTGGTTGGTGGGCTCGTCGAGCAGCAGCAGATCCGAGCGACACATCAGCGCGCGGGCGAGGTTAAGCCGCATCCGCCAGCCGCCGGAGAACGCGTTGACCGGCTGCAGTTCGCTGCCCGGTGCGAAGCCGAGACCGTTCAGCAATTTGGCGGCGCGGGCCGGCGCGGCGTAGCCGTCGATCGTCGCCATGCGCTCGTGGAGTTCGCCGAGACGCGCCCCGCCGCTGGCCTCCTCGCGGGCCAGCGCCGCTTCGATCTGACGCAATTCAACATCGCCGTCCAGCGCGTATTCCAGCGCGGGTCGCGGGTCGGGCGGGGTTTCCTGCGCGACGTGCGCGAGCGTGAGATGCGAGGGCACCTCGACTTCGCCGCTGTCGGCGCCCAGCTCGCCGCGAATCATCGCGAACAGGCTCGACTTGCCCGCGCCGTTGGCGCCGGTCAGGCCTACTTTCTGCCCGGCATGAACGGTGAAGCTCACGCCGGAAAACAGCACTTTGCCGCCGCGGCGGAGCGCGACATCACGGAAGGACAACATGGGGCGGGAGTGTAGTGGAAGGCAGGCAGAATTGTTGGGGCGGCGCGCGCAGTGGCGGGGTTTGCTTGTACCGTTCAGCACGCCTCGCCACACTGCGGTCGTCCACGCGCCCGTCGACGCGCACCAGCTCCCATCAGCCACAGGAATCTACCCATGCGATTTGGTCTTATGAGCGGCGCCAGCATGACCGGCGTCACCGTCGACAGCATTGTGACGCTCGCGAAGCGCGCCGAGGCGGCCGGTTTTGCCTCGCTGTGGATGGCGCATATCCGCAGCATCGACGCGATTGCCGCGCTGGGCGTGGCCGGCCGCGAGACCTCGCGCATCGAACTGGGTACGGCGGTCACGCCGACCTATCCGCGGCATCCGATGGCGATGGCGCAACAGGCGCTGACCACCGCGCAGCTCTGCGGCCAGCGCTTCGTGCTGGGCATTGGCCTGTCGCACCAGCGGGTCGTGGAAGGCATGCTGGGGCTGTCTTACGCCCAGCCGGTGCGCCACATGCGGGAATACCTCTCCGTGCTACGGCCGCTGCTACGCGGGGAGATGGTCAACTTTGAAGGCGAGTTGTATCGCATCGCCAACCTGCAGATCGACGTGCCGGGCGTGGTCGATGTGCCGGTGGTGGTGGCTGCGCTCGGCGAGCAGATGCTGCGCCTGACCGGGCGGGTGGCCGACGGCACCAGCACCTGGATGACCGGGCCGCAAACGCTGGCCAGCCATATCCGGCCGACGCTGGCTGCCGCAGCAGCGGCGGCGGGTCGACCCTCGCCGCGCATCATCGCCGGCCTACCGATCGTGCTGACCCATGAGGTCGACGCGGCGCGCGAGAAAATTGCCCGCTCGCTCGCCATTTACGGCCAGCTGCCGAGCTACCGGGCAATGCTGGAACGCGAAGGCCATCGCGGTCCTGGCGACGCTGCGCTGGTGGGCGACGAGGCCCAGCTTCGCGATCAGCTGCTGCGCCTGCGGGATGCCGGCGTGACCGATTTCAACGCCTCGATTGCCGAGGTCGACACCGGTGCTTTCGACCGGACCTTCGAGTTTCTGGCGAGCGTGCAGCGCGAGTTCGCCTGATCCCGGACTGCCCAGAATTTGGGGTCAGAGTAAGAATTCGAGTGCGGATTTCGGCCAGTTTTTACTCTGACCCCAAATATCAGCCGGCGGGGGGCAGCAGCGTTGCCGTTTCGTCGATGAAGGCGAGCAACTCGTCGCCGGTCTTCAGGCGCGGAAACGGAATCAGCCGGTGCACGCCGGCAGCGGCGTAACTGTCGATGAGTTCGGGCGTGAGCCTCGCGGCCGGTGTGATGCTGATTTCGAGCGCGCCGAGCGCGGCCGGCCGCTCGACGGTTTGTGCCGCCTCGCGCAAGCCGGCGAGACAGCGCTCGGTGGCCGCTACATCCAGCGAGAAGCCGTACCAGCCGTGGGCGTGGCGCACGGCGCGCTCAAAGGCCGCTTGGGTATGACCGCCGATGACGATCGGCAGCGGCTGCTGCACGGGCTGCGGTTTGGCCTGAATGCCGCCGAAACTCACGAAGCGCCCTGCATACGCCGGCTCGGCTTGGGTCCACACCGCCTGCATGGCCTGCAGGTAATCGATGGCGCGGGCGCCCTTGTGCGCGAACGACACGCCCAGGGCATCGAACTCCGCTTTGAGATAGCCCACCCCCAGCCCAAAAATCAGCCGGCCGTTGGACACCACGTCGAGACTCGCCAGTTCTTTTGCCAGCACCAGCGGATTGCGCTGGGGCAGGATGATGATGCCGGTGCCAAGGCGAATGCGCGTGGTGTGGGCGGCCAGGAAGGCCAGCGCGACGGCGGGGTCGAGCAGCGGATAGTGCGGTGGCAGCGGTGAAGGGGCGACCTGCGGATCGGGCAAGACCACGTGCTCGCCGGTCCAGAGCGATTCAAACCCCGCGGCCTCTGCCGCCTGCGCTACCCGCCGCGCGGTGTCCGGCACGGCGCAGGCGTTCATGTTGATGCCGAATAAACCGAATTTCATGCTGCACCTCTACGCAGGTCGGGGGCGGTGATTACGCGCGCACGCTGGCCGTTGCCCGCACGCCGAAGCGCGGTCGGTAGGTGACCGAGGGCTGCGGGATGACCGGATGTCCCGGCACCGTGCGAACCTCGAACTGCGGCAGCAACTGGGCCAGCACCAGCTGCACTTCAAGCATCGACATCCCGATGCCGATGCAGGCGCGCGGGCCGGCCGAAAACGGGATGTACGCATACGAGTGCCGGCCTTCGCTGCGCGCCGGGCTGAAGCGCGCGGGGTCGAAGCGTTCGGGCGCTTCCCACCAGTCCGGATGCCGGTGCAGGGTGTAGGGCAGCACCACCACGTAGGCGTCTTTGGGGATGCGGTAGCCGCCAAATTCCGCGTCTTGCTCGGCGCGGCGCGACAGGCCCCACACCGGCGGGTAAAGCCGCATCGATTCCTGCACCACCTGCTTGAGGAACGGCAGCCGGGTCAGGTCGGCCGCCGTGGCCGGCGCGCCGTGCAGGACCTGCTGCAGTTCGTGCAGCAGTTCGGCTTCGACGTCGGGATGCTGACCCAGCAGATGGAAGGTCCAGTCGAGCGCGGTGGCCGAGGTCTCGTGGCCGGCGAGCAGCAGGGTGATGGCCTCATCGCGAATCTGTCGGTCCGGCATCGGCTGCTCGCGTTCATCGCGCGCGGCGAGCAACAGGCCGAGCAGATCTTCGCGCTGCTCATCGCTCGCCCGGCGGCGCGCGATAAGCCCGTAGACGATGTCGTCCAGCAGTTGCAGATGCCGCTTGAAGCGCCGGTTGCTCGGCACCGGCAGCCAGGGCCACAGCGTGAGCACGGCCGAGAGGGTTTTGGGATTGACGTTGGTTTCGTCGAGCAGGCTGGCGACGGCTTCGGCGTACTCTTCGATGCCGGCACCGAAGAGCGTTTCGCCGACGATGCGGAAGGTCAGCCGGCTCATCTCGCGGTCTAGCGCGAAAGCCTCATTTGCGGGCCGGGTGCGCCAGCGGGCGGCCAGATCTGCCGTGGCGCGATTGATGGCCGCATCAAAACCGTTCACCACGCGGGCGTGAAACATGGGCTGCATGAGCCGTCGCTGCCGGGCCCAGAACTCGCCGTCGCTGGTCACCAGGCCTTCGCCCATGGTCTGGCGCAGCACGCGGTAGTCGATGTTGCGCTTGGTGTAGCGCGGCCAGGCCTGCGTGAGCACCGTGCGCACGTCGTCCGGGTTGTTCAGCAGATACATGTCCATGTAGCCGCGCCAGCGCACCACCGGGCCGTACTCGGCGAAGAGCTTCTGAAAGTAGACCGCCGGATTGCGCCCATAGGCGCGCAGGCTGGCGATGCGCCCGGGGCCGGGCGGCAGCGGCAGTCGCGCGGCGGCGTTCGACATCTCAGGCCTGCGCGCTGGGGCGGGCGTTAAGACGTGCGTACCAGTCGGCCGTCGCCTTGTTGCCGGGCGGAATGCCGAGCTTCACCCAGCCGTGAAAATCGATGGCACAAAGCGCCGTGATGTCGGCCATGCTCAAGCTGTCGCCGGCCAGAAACGGCGAGCGCTGCAGCAGGCTTTCCAGCCAGCCGTAGAAGCGCTCGATGGTTTGCGTGCCGCGTTCGATCAGCGCCGGGATGGCCGGGATGGTCTGCCCGCCGCCGCCCGGAATACTGCGCGACAGGAACGCCGGATGCTGGTTACGGAAGACCTCTGAGCCGGCAATCATGCCGTCGAACTCGGCCTTGCGTTGCAGGCTTTCGATCAGACCCTGCTCGCGCGGCGTGCGGCCCAGCAGCGGCTGCCAGGGATAGAGCGCTTCGAGGTAGCGGCAAATGGCCATGACTTCATCAAAGCAGGTGCCGTCGTCAAGTTGCAGGGTTGGCAAGAGCCCGCGCGGGTTGACCGCCAGAAACGCCGGGCCGGTGTTCTCACCCTCCACGATGTTGATTTCGACCTTGGGGATCTCGATGCCCTTTTCGGCCATGAACATGCGGAGCCGACGCGGGTTGGGGGCCATTGCACAGTCGTAGAGCTTCATGGGCAATTCCTTTCGGAGGCTAGCGAAACGCGGGCATGACTTCTTCGGCGAACAGCTGCAGGTGCTCGTTCATTTTGGCTTCGGGGTAACCCGGCGGCACGGTCCAGGTGTAGTAGCGCTCGATGCCGGTGGCTTCGACGTAGGCGCCGATGGCATCCACGGCCGCCTGCGGCGTGAGGATTTGCAGGATGCCCATCTCGACCAGTTGCGCCGGCGAACTGATGGGCGGGAACAGCGCTTGTCCCGCTTCGCCCAGCCATTTGTTGTACATCTCGATCTGGTACATCACGTGGGGGCCGAGCTCGGCCAACGTGGCCTTGGGGTCCTTCGACACGATCAGCCAGAAATGACCGCCGATAGCGCGACCCGGGCCGCTGTGGCCGAGGCGCACGCGTTCCTCGCGATAGACCTTCAACAGTTCACCCATCTCGCCGGTGCCAAGGTAACCGTCGCCAATGCGCGCCGCGCGCTTGGCCGACGCCGGCGCAAAACCGCCCACCCACAGCGGCGGCGGGTTTTGCACCGGCATCGGCGAGAGCTTGGCGCCTTCGACCTGAAAATGCTTGCCGCGATAGTCCACCGTCTCGCCGCGCCAGAGCGCGCGGATGATCTCGAGGCCTTCGTCCATGCGCGCCCCGCGGTCCTGCGGACGCAGGCCCAGACCCTTGAACTCCTGCGGCCGGTAGCCGACGCCCACGCCCAGCTCGAAGCGGCCGTTGGAAATGATGTCGATGGTGGCAGCGTCTTCCGCCACCCGCACCGGGTGATACAGCGGTAGCAGCAGCACGCTGGTGCCGATGCGGATGCGCGTGGTGCGCGCGGCAACCGCCGCACACAGCGGCAGGATGGACGGCGCGTGACCGTCCTCGCAGAAATGATGCTCGGTCAGCCAGACGTCGTCGTAGCCAATGGTCTCGGCCCACGCGATCTGGCGCAGGGTTTCGGCGTAAATCTCGGGGTAGGGGCGCGACCACTGCGCGGGATTGCGCAGCGAATACCACAGGCCAAAACCAAGGCGGGGTGTACTCATGTTGGGCTCCTTCAGGGCTGGGCAGCGGCGCGCGGGGTGAGGCGCATCGGCATGCCGTATTTCGGCGTAAGGGTGACCTTGGCCGCGGTCTCGATCCGGGCGCCCGGGGCGACCTCCATCCGGAACTTTGGCAAGAGGTTCGCGATGACGAGCTGAATTTCGAGCATCGCCATGCTCGCCCCGATGCAGGTGCGCGGCCCGGCAGAAAACGGAATGTAGCTGTAGGAATGCCGCGGCTCGGTGCGGTGCGGGCTGAAGCGCTCGGGGTCGAAGCGCTCGGGATCGGGCCAGAACTCGGGATGGCGGTGAATGGCGAAAATCGGGATGGTGAGGTAGGCGCCGGCCGGGATCCGGTAGCCCTGAAACACTTCGTCCTGATGTGTCAGCCGGGCGACGGCCCACACCGGTGGGAGCAGTCGCATCGATTCCTGCACCACCTGCTTGAGGTAGGGCAACTGGGCCAGATCGCTGCTGGCGGCCGGGCGGCCATCAAGCACCGCGTTGAGTTCGGCCACGAGCCTGGCCTCGACGTCCCGGTGCTGGCTCAACAGCCAGAAGGTCCAGGCCAGCGCGTTGGAGGAAGTCTCGTGGCCGGCCAGCAGCAGCGTGACCACTTCGTCGCGGATCTGCTGCTCGTTCATGCCCTCGCCGCTGTCTTCATCGCGGGCCTCTAGCAGGCGGTCGAGAATGTCGTCGTGCCGTTCGCCGCTCGCCCGGCGGGCGTTAATCAGGCCGAACACGATGTCGTCGAGTTTTTTGAGGGCACGGTTGAATTTACGGGTGTGCGGCAACGGCAGCCACGGCAGCATCAGCAACAGGAAGGAGCGGACTTCCTGGGTGGAAACGTTGATGGACTCCAGCACCTCGGCGATATCCGCGGCACGCTGTTTGATGTCCGCACCGAACAGCGTGGTGCCCACGACCTCGAAGGTCAGCTGCGCCATCTCGCGTTCCATGAACAGCGTGTCGGTGGCCGACAACCCGGCCCAGCGGGCGGCCATCGCCGAGGTGAGGCGATTGATCGGCTCGTCGAACGGATTGATCGACCGGTTGTGAAACATGGGCTGCATCAGCTTGCGCTGATGCGCCCACAGCGGGCCGTCGCTGGTGACCAGACCGCGCCCCAGCGACAGCGAGAGGATGCGATAGTCGGTGGTGCCCTTGGTGAAGCGCTCCGGGGGCGCGCTCAGCACGCGCTTGACGTCATCCGGGTGGTTCAGCACGTAGACATCAAACAGGAAGCGCCAGCGCACCACGTCGCCCCATTTTTCCGTCAGGTGCTGGAAAAACCGTGGCCGGTCGTCGGGTGCTGCGCGCAGGCCGTAGAACCGCGGGGTAGACGGGGCTTCGGTTGGCGTGGGGGAACTAACGCGCTCGTTCATGCGGACCTCGCTGTGCCTGACCCGGCGGTGTGTCGCGCCGAGCGTGTCTAGTCAAAAAGGTAACGAAGTCCGAACTCCAGATCCCAGTTGAAGACCTGCGGGATCCGGTCGCCCCAGTTGCCAATGCCGGGGCGAGTCCAGACGGCGATATGCGGCGTGACGAAGCGGCCCACTTCTAGTTCCAGCGTGGCCCCTTCCTGATCCCGCTCGTGGTCATAGTAAACGGACAACTCGGTGCCGGTGTAGAGACGCTCGGGCCAACGGGTGAGGGCAAACAGGCGAGTCAGGGTGTAGTTGACCTCGCGGCGGGTGGAATCACCGGCGAACGATTCGATGTGCTGCACCAGCGGGAAGAAGGTGGTGTGCAAGTCGTGCGATTCGATGGACAGAAATGCGATGGGGCCCCCGCTGTGGTGGCCCGAGCCCAGGGCGCGGTCGCTGGCCGTATCCAGCAGGAACTCAGCCCCCGCGACCAGCGCGACGTGTTCGGTGCGCAGCAGTCGGACATTCGCCCGAACCAGCAGGTCGCCCATCCCGCCTTGTGTCACCGAGCCAGGCTGCTCGGCGTCGTAGACCATGACCGGGGTTTCCACCCGCACCAGCCACTGTTTGCTGAAGGCGTATTCCAGGCGGGCAAAGGAAATATTGCGAATGCCGCCCGACTGCGGTTCCTGCAGGCGGTTACGAAATTCGATGCGCGAGCGGAAGTCGGTGGGGTCGAGGCGCTTGGCGATGTGGGCGTTGGTCAGCGCGGTCGAGTCTTCGGCCGCGCTGGCGGTGGGGCAGGCGACGCTGCAGATCAGGAAGAGGGTGCTCGCGGCGGTAGCGGCGCGCTTGAGGACGCAGATGCTCATGGGCCCGCACTATACCGCCGCGGGCAAGACCGGGCACGCAGCGTCGCCACCGTGCGGGCCGTGCTGGATCCTAGTTCACGCTTCGATTGGCGCCCTCCCAATGCGGTTTGCGTAGCTCGGTCTTCAGGATTTTGCCGGCGCCGGATACCGGCAGCGGCGTATCGCGAAACTCTACGCTGCGCGGACATTTGAAGTCCGCGATCAGGCCGCGGCAATGGGCCATCAGGGCCGCCGCGTCGCGCTCGACGCCCGGGCGCGGAACCACGATCGCGTGTACCCGTTCGCCCCAGCGCTGGTCGGGCACGCCGATGACCGCGCACTGCGCGACCGATGGGTGCTGATACAGGGCGTTTTCGACCTCCGTCGAATACACGTTCTCGCCGCCGCTGATGATCATGTCCTTCAGCCGGTCGGTGATGAAGATGAAGCCTTCTTCGTCCATCCAGGCGGCGTCCCCGGTGTGCAGCCAGCCGCCGCGGAGCGTGATGGCGGTTTGCTCGGGCATCTGCCAATAGCCTTTCATGACGTTGGGACCACGGGCCACCACTTCGCCGATTTCGCCGCGCGGCAGTTCTCGATCCGCCTCGTCCACGATGCGCACTTCAATGCAGGGCAAGGCGCGGCCGGCGGCGCGCAGGCGGCCGGCGTTCGGCCCGGTTTTGACGTGATATTTGCCGTCCAGCAGGGTAATCATCGGGGCGGCCTCGGTCTGGCCGTACAGCTGCACCGGCTGGGTGTTGGGCAGGGCGTCGAACAGTCGGTAGAGCGTTGCTTCAGGGATGGGTGAGGCCCCGTAGTACAGCCGCTGCAGGGCCGGCAGCTGGCGCGGCGCTTGGTCGAGATGATCGAGCAGCATCTGGATCATGGTCGGCACTAGCAGGATGTCGCTGATCTCGTGCTCGGCCAGCGCCCGCGCGCAGTCGGCGGGCTCGAAGCGCGGCACGACCACGTGGGTGCCGCCCAGCAGGGTGACCATGTACACGCAGAGCGCGTCGGCGATGTGAAACATGGGCGCGGCGTGCAGATAACTCGGCTCGGCCGGGGTGTTCATCATGGCCGCCAACTGCACGCTGTTGGTGACGTGGTTGGTATGCGTCAGCATGACGCCCTTGGAGCGGCCGGTGGTGCCGCCGGTATAGAAAATCCCCGATACATCGTCGCCGGACCGGGTGGATTCCTCGACTGGCTCGTGGGCCTCGATCAGGGCGTCAAGGCTGGCGACTTCCCCGGCGGCATCATCGGCGAGGAGGATGAGCGCCGGTGGTGCCGGCAGGTCGCGCAGGATTTCACGCGCCATGGCCAGAAAATCAGGGTCGACGACCAGCACGCTGACCCCCGCGTCGCAGAGGGCATAGGCGATCTCGGCCGCCGCCCAACGGGTATTGAGCGGCACGATGATCCCGCCCGCCCAGGGCACGGCGTAGAAGGTTTCGAGATAGCGGTCGGAGTTGAGCGCCAGCACCGCGACCCGCTCGCCGTCATTGACGCCGAGGGCCCGCAGGGCGCCGGCATAGCGCGCGACGCGCCCGGTGAATTCACGCCAGGAACGGGTTCTGCCCTGACAAATGCTGGCGGTTTTGGCGCCGCGTTGCTGAACGTTTCGAATCAGGGCCTGGGTCACTCGCATCACGCATGGTCTCCGAGGGTTGAGGGCGTGGGCATGTATAAACGGGGCTCGGGCGATCGACAAGCGCGTCTCGCCGGGCGCCGGATCCGACGCCCGGGCAGGCCCGGACTGCGTGCTAGAATCGCCGGCGATGATTCCCTTTCCCCCTATCGATCCCGTTGCTCTGCAGCTAGGCCCCGTCGCGATTCGCTGGTACGGGCTGGCCTATCTGGTTGGAATTGTGGCCGGCTGGGTGCTGCTTCACCGCCAGGCGCGGGCTAATCCGGCGGCGGGCTGGGATGACGAAGCGGTTGGCGATCTGGTGTTCTACGCCGCGATCGGCGCGGTGCTGGGCGGGCGCCTTGGCTATGCCCTGTTTTACGATTTCAAAACCTATCTTGCCCATCCGGCAGAACTGCTGGCGGTGTGGCGCGGCGGCATGTCGTTTCATGGCGGGGTGCTGGGGCTGGTCACCGCACTGTGGTGGTACGGGCGGCGGACGGGACGGGGCTTTTTCCAATGCAGTGACTTTGTGGTGCCGGTCGTACCCATCGGGCTTGGCTTTGGGCGCCTCGCGAATTTCATCAATCAGGAACTGTGGGGCGCCCCGACTGCGCTGCCCTGGGGCGTGTTGTTCACCGCCCCCGGTGCCGGGCCCTTGCCGCGTCATCCTTCGCAACTCTATGAAGCCTTGCTTGAGGGCGTGGTGCTGTTTGTGGTGCTGGCGCTGGTACGCCGCCGCGCGCTGCGCGCTGGGGTGGTGTCTGCCAGCTTTTTGATTGGTTACGCGGCGTGTCGGATGGCGGTGGAACTGGTGCGCGAGCCCGATGCACAACTCGGCTATCTGTGGGGTGGCTGGCTGACCATGGGGCAAGTGCTGTGCGTGCCGATGGTGCTGGCAGGGATCGGCATCCTGGTGTGGTCACGCAGGGCGAATACGGCGGGAGCGTAGAAGCGTATGCAGCAATATCTTCAGTTGATGCGGCATGTCCGTGACCACGGCATTCGCAAAGGTGACCGCACCGGCACCGGCACGCTCAGCGTGTTTGGCTATCAGATGCGCTTTGATCTGGCGGCCGGATTTCCGCTGCTGACGACCAAGAAGCTACATCTCAAATCGATCATTCACGAACTGCTGTGGTTTATCCGCGGCGAGTCGAACATCGCCTATCTGCGCGAAAACGGGGTGAGCATTTGGGACGAGTGGGCGGATGAGCAGGGCGAACTGGGCCCGGTTTACGGCGTGCAGTGGCGTCGCTGGCGTGGCGCGGACGGCGCGGTGTTCGACCAGTTGAGCGCGCTGGTCGATGGCATTCGGCGCGACCCGGATTCGCGCCGGCATGTGTTTAGCGCCTGGAACGTGGCGGAGCTGCCGGCGATGGCGCTCGCGCCCTGTCATGTGATGTGTCAGTTCTACGTAGCCGACGGTCGGCTGTCCTGTCAGATGTATCAGCGCAGCGCGGATATTTTTCTCGGGGTGCCGTTCAATGTTGCGTCCTATGCCTTGCTGACGCTGATGGTGGCGCAGGTCTGTGGTCTTAAGCCTGGCGATTTCGTCCACACGCTGGGCGATGCGCACCTGTATCTCAACCACCTGGAGCAGGCCGATTTGCAGATGACGCGCGCGCCGCGTGCCCTGCCCGTGATGCGCGTGAATCCCGCGGTGACCTCCCTGTTCGATTTCAAATACGACGATTTCCAGCTGGAAGGCTACGACCCCTGGCCGGGCATCCCGGCGCCCATTGCGGTCTAGCGGGGACGTGGAGGAACGCCAATGCGGGTGAATGTCGTGGTGGCTATGGATCGGCTTGGCACGATCGGGCGCGAGGGCGGATTGCCTTGGCGCCTGTCGGCCGACCTGCGTCGCTTTCGGGAGATCACCATGGGGCATCCGTTAATCATGGGCCGGCGCACGCACGAATCGATTGGGCGCCCGCTACCCGGCCGGCTCAATATCGTGCTGAGTACGGATCCGACATTCCGCGCGCATGGTTGTGTGGTCGTTGCCGATCTCGAGCGCGCGCTTGCGATGTGCGCCGAGGTGGACGAAGTGATGGTGGTGGGCGGCGCGCGGGTTTACGCAGCGGCGCTGCCGCGCTGTGAACGGCTGTTTCTGACCGAGGTTGATGCGACGGTCAGCGGCGATGTCAGCTTTCCCGCCTTACGGCGCGAGGACTGGCGCGAAGTCAGCCGGGAGTCGGTTGCTGCCGACGACAAGAACGAATATCCCTGTCGTTTTCTGGTGCTGGAGCGCGTTACCGCCGCGATCTAGTCTGCCGTGTCGCTGGTGCCGCTGCCCTGCACCTGAACGCGATGCCCGGTCTCCACGCACCAGGCGGTAAGCTCACCGCCCCACACGGCGCCCGTATCGAGCGGGATCACGCCGTAGCGCCGCTCTTCGTCGGCACTCAGACGCAGCGTTGACCAGTGACCGAACACCACCCGGTGCCCGGCGTTTTTTCGTCCCGGCACCGCAAACCACGGGAGCAGGTCGCGGGTCTTCGGGCTGGGGGCGCCTTTGGCGCGCAGGTTCAGTTCACCGTCAGGCGTCAGAAAACGCATGCGGGTAAGGCAGTTGGTGATCAGCCGGGCGCGTTCAAGTCCGGTAAGCGAGTTGCGCCAGCGCGCAGGCTGGTCGCCGTACATGGCGGCGAGAAATTCGCGGCAGTTCTCGCCACTGAGCAACACGTGAATTTCTGCCGCGTAGCCCAGTGCCTCTTCAAGCGTCCACTGCGGCGCGAGGCCGGCGTGGACCATGGTTAGCCCCAGCGCCTGGTCGTGATGGAGCAAGGGCTGGCGGCGTAGCCAGTCCAGCAGTTCATCGCAGTCGGGCGCGGCAAGGACGTCGTCCAGAGTGTCGCGCTTGCGAGGCTTGACGGCCTTCACCATCCGGCAGGCCAGCAAGTGGAGATCGTGATTGCCCAGCACGATGGACACGGCAGGCCCAAGTTGTTTCAGTCGACGCAGGACGGCCAGCGACGCTGGTCCGCGATTGACGAGATCGCCCGTGAGCCACAGCCGGTCGTGCGCCGGGTCGAACGCGATCTGTTGTAGCAGGGCCTGCAACTCCTGATCGCAGCCCTGAATATCGCCAATGACGTAGGTGCTCACGCCCGAACCCGCCGTGGCATCAGTGCAGCGCGTTGGGGACCGCGAGCCGGAACGGCGGGATTTCGGCGTCGAAGGCGTGGCCGTCAATGCCGACCATCTGATAGCTACCGGTCATCGTGCCCAGCGGCGTCTCGATCACGGCGCCGCTGGTGTACTCGAAGCTCTGGCCGGGTTCCAGTACGGGTTGCTCGCCCACCACGCCTTGACCGCGGACTTCCTGCACCTTCCCGAGGGCATCGGTAATGACCCAATGCCTGGCGAGCAGCTGGGCGGTATGGCTCCCGATGTTCTGGATGCTAATCGTGTAGGAGAACACGTAGCGGTTGCGCCCGGGCTCCGACTGTTCGGCGAGAAAATTGGACTGCGCAAGGACCCGGATGGCGTGAGGACTTGAAGACACGAGGTCACCGCCTGTGACTATAGGGGAGGCCGAATGTAGTGAATCCGGCCAGCAGGGTAAAGGAGCAGTCAGCGTGGGTTGCCCACGGTGGCTGCGGCGCTGATTTCCAGCCGGCGTAGCGACAGCGCTTCGCTGACGTGCTCTTCGCGCAGGACATCCTCCACCGCCAGATCTGCGATGGTTCGCGCCAGTTTCACCACCCGGTGATAACTGCGCGGATTGAGTCGGTAGTGGTCGAAAGCACGGGCAAGGAAGCTGGCGGCAGCCTCATTCATCGGGGCGTGATGTTTGAGTTCGCCGGCGCCTAGCTCGTGATTGCTCTTGGCCTGACGGGATAGTTGCCGTTGGCGCGCGGCCATCGTCCGGCCGCGCACCAGCGCGCTGCTTTCGGGCGGCTCACCATTCGCGGCGCGTAACCAGTGGCGCTCGCGGGTGACCTCAATCTGCAGGTCAATCCGGTCAAGCAGCGGACCGGAGACTTTGGCGCGATAGTGCCTGACCATTTCTGGCGTGCAGCGACAGGCATTGCCGGGGTCGCCCCAGAAGCCGCAGGGGCAGGGGTTCATCGCAGCGACAAGCTGAAAGCGGGCGGGGAACTCGACGCTGCGCGCCGCTCGCGCAACCGATACGCGCCCGGTTTCCAGCGGTTCCCGCAAGACGTCGAGTACGCGTCGGCCAAATTCGGGTAATTCATCGAGAAAGAGCACGCCGCGGTGTGCAAGCGAGACTTCACCCGGACGCGGTAACGAGCCACCGCCCACCAGCGCCGGGGCGGAACAGGTGTGGTGTGGCGACCGGTAGGGGGCGCGCTGCCAGTCCTGTTCCTGCCGGGGTGCACCGGCAACCGAGTGAATAGCGGCGACCTCGTAGGCTTCCTCGTCTGCGAGCGGCGGCAACAGGGATGGCAGTCGGCTCGCCAGCATGGTTTTGCCAGTCCCGGGCGAGCCGGAAAGCAGCAGGTTATGGCCGCCCGCCGCGGCGACTTCCAGCGCGCGTCGGGCCAGAAACTGGCCGGCGACATCGCAAAGGTCGGCTTCGCCGACGCGGGATTGGACGGTGGTTGGGGCCGGCGCAGCCGCCCATTCAAGCGGCGTGATGCCTTTGAGATGCTGGCACAACGCGCTCAGGTCGGCGGCGGGGAGTACCCGTAGTTGCCTGACAAGTTGGGCTTCGGTTTGTGCTGCCGGCGCCAGCACGATGAAGCGCTGGGCTAACAGACAGGCCCGTGCGGCGGGCATGATGCCCCTCACCGGTCGGAGCGCTCCGGTCAGGGCAAGCTCTGCGACCGCCTCAAACCGGCTCAAAGCGGCAAGTGGAATCTGTCCGGATGCGGCCAGAATGCTGAGCGCAATGGCCAGATCGTAGCGCGTGCCTTCCTTCGGCAAGTCGCCGGGCGCCAGACTTACAGTGATGCGGTTGGACGGAAACTCGAAGCCCGAATTGAGCAGCGCCGAGCGGACGCGCTCCTTGCTTTCTCGAACCGCAGTCTCGGCCATTCCCACTAAGTTGAACGCGGGCAGGCCGTTGGACAGATGGGTTTCAATGGCAACTGCCGGGGCTTCGATACCTAACTGGGCCCGGCAGTGGGCAATGGCGATGGTCATGGCTACTCCTTCCTTGAGTGGTTGCACCGATGCGTCCTTGCATCGGGCCGGGAAATGACGGCGCTGGCGCCTAGTCTGAAGTCGTCTCCAGCGCCGACAACTGGGCTTCCAGCGACTCGAGTTTTTCGCGGGTACGGGCGAGCAACGCCGTTTGCGCTTCAAACTCCTCCCTGGTCACCAGATTCATGCGCGCCAGCCCCGCCGTCAGGGTCGCGGCAAGCACGCTTTTTATTTCCTCCCGATTGCCCGATTGCTCGCGACCAAACAAATCGGAAAGTTGTTGCATGAGGCGTTCGAGGGTCTCGCTATTCATTTTTTTAAAGTCCGGGGCACCGCATGGGTTGCCGAGATTATGGCTGGTAGACAGATGATGACCGCCGGCCGGTGAGTTCAATTTTAGTGCGTTGAGCCTGCCGACGGGCGAGATTCGGCAGGCGCGTGAATTGCTCTACGGGCATGGTCTTTCATCTGCACCACGACTTTCAAGCCATCAGGAGAGTTTTGTCCTGCCGTGGCACGCTAGATGCAAATGAAGAACCGTCCGGTCGATTGTCTCGACCGTGCCAACCAGCCGCCGGGCTCGCATTGGTGAGTGCGCGGAGGCTGTATGGTACGGTTGAGACAGACGTAGCCCTCATGCAATGGATGGGGCAGGCAGGCATGGCCCTGCGATGCGGACAATCAGGCGACTTCGAATTGATACGAGGCGCGCAGTAAAAACACCGCGAGGCGAACGATTCACCAAATCCGGAGTGAGACTATGAAGCTTGTGACAGCGATCATTAAACCTTTCAAACTCGACGACGCTCGGGAAGCGCTGTCGGACATCGGCGTTCAGGGCCTGACGGTGACGGAGGTGAAAGGCTTCGGGCGGCAGAAAGGTCATACGGAGCTCTACCGAGGCGCCGAGTACGTGGTGGATTTCCTGCCAAAGTCAAAACTTGAGGTGGCCGTTGCGGACGAGAAGGTCGATGAAGTCATCGAGGCCATCGCCAAGGCGACCAACACCGGCAAGATCGGTGACGGCAAGATCTTTGTCACGGAACTGGTCAACGTGATGCGCATCCGCACCGGCGAAACCGGGGTCGACGCGCTGTAAGCTCGGCACCGCACTGCGCCCTGCAAGCAAGCTTCAGGGCGTACGGGCGGTGAATCTCAAGGCGGCTCTCAACATCGTGAGTTTCGCCTTGCGATCGGCGTTCGGCGCCTCAATTTAAGGCAAATCGACCCTTGTCCGCACCGCGGTGGTTCAGTTTGAGGCCGCGGTCTGACGCGCTCATCCCGGTCAATCCGGGGTTTTCCCTGCACTATTTTGAATCTTCTGCTCTGTGGCACGGATGGTGCTGCACTTTGCTGGGGCGTTTTGCTCTGAGCGTCCGGCATCTGCCTTCGCACACCATCCACCGAGGAGACACAATTCATGAAGCGCGCGTGCGTTACGGCCGGCCTGTTGTCGGCGTTCACCCTAAGCTTTCCGGGCGTCGCGACGGCCGGTGAACTCAGCAGCGGGAATACCGCTTGGTTGCTGGTCTCGACGGCCCTGGTGTTATTCATGACGCTGCCCGGTTTGGCGCTGTTCTACGGTGGACTGGTCCGGAGCAAAAACGCGCTCTCCGTGCTGATGCAATGTTTCGCGATTACCTGTCTGGTATCGATCCTGTGGTTTGCCTGCGGCTATGGACTGGCGTTCGGCAACGGCGGTGCGCTTCAGGACTATGTCGGTGGCGGCAAGATTTGGCTGGAAGGGCTGACGCGTGACGCCCTGATAGGCGACGTGCCTGAAACGGTCTTCTTAATGTTCCAGATGACTTTCGCGATCATTACGCCTGCGCTGATCATCGGGGCGTTTGTCGAGCGAGTGAAGTTTGCCACCAGCATTCTTTTTAGCGCCGGGTGGTTTCTGCTCGCGTATGTGCCGGTCTGCCACTGGGTTTGGGGCGGCGGTTGGCTTGCGCAACTTGGTGTGCTCGATTTCGCGGGCGGTATTGTGGTTCACGTGAACGCCGGGGTGGCCGCGTTGGTCGCCGCCCTGGTGGTCGGTCGCCGCCGGGGCTTTCCCGATACGGCAATGCCTCCTCACAACATGACGCTGGTGGTCACCGGTGCTTCGATGTTGTGGGTGGGATGGTTTGGCTTCAATGCGGGTAGCGCGCTGGCAGCTAATGGGAGCGCGGGCATGGCGATGTTGGTCACCCATCTTTCGGCCGCTGCCGGGGCCTTGGCCTGGGGCGTCATCGAATGGAAACGCTACGGTAAGCCGAGCGTGCTCGGCATCGTGACCGGTATGGTGGCCGGCCTGGGTACTATCACGCCGGCCTCTGGATTCGTGGGACCAGGCGCCGGGGTGTTCATCGGGTTTTTGGCCGGCGGTGTCTGCTATTTCGCCACACACTACGTGAAGCGTGTGCTCAACATTGACGACTCGCTTGATGTTTTCCCGGTGCACGGCGTCGGCGGGGTGCTGGGTTCAATCCTTACCGGTCTGTTTGTTGTAGACAGTTTGGGCGGCACCGGTCTGGCGGCCGGCCAAACGATGGGCGGCCAGATTGGCGTCCAGGCGCTTGCGGTTGCCGTTACCGCGGCGTGGAGCGGCTTCGTCACCTTTGTACTGCTGAAGCTTTTGGCGCTCACGATTGGGCTGCGCGTAAGTGCCGAGGAAGAGAACGAAGGTCTGGATCTTGCTGATCACGGCGAGCGCGGCTACAGCCTCTAGGGCTTTTTGCGCTCACCCCGAACCCGTGTTTGTGGGTTCGGGGCGGCCGGCGGGCTCACAAGGCTTTGTGGGCACCGTCGCACATGGGCTTGCGGTTGGTCTGTTTGCAGGCGCAGAGCCACATGGTCTGCGCCGTCTCTACCTTGAACATCTCTGGCGTGAAGGCGGTGCCCTTGTGGGCGCCGTCACAGAAGGGCTGCTTCTTGGATAGACCGCAGGAGCACCACCAGTATTGACCGGGCTCCAAGTCGACTTTAATCGGGCTGTTCTGTGCGCAAACGGGCTTAACCATGACATCTCCTGTCGGGCTTGGTTCGGTGGTGCGGAAATAACTGCGGTTAACATCTGGAAGGGCGCAACTTTCATTGCGCCAAATGCCTGCATACAATAGTTGGGCAGCGAAGAGCGAACAAGGCAGATACCCCCTGCCGCTTCTAACGGTTGCCGTTAGCTCAAGACACCTAATTTCTCCACGAGCGCACTGCGAACATCATGACCGACGCAAAACTCGTTGATCGGGCGCTCCTCCGGACGCTGATTCCCGCCAATGCCCTCAATGCCGACAATTTCCAGGAGCTAGCCAGCAAGGCGGTGGTGGAAGAGGTCGCGGCGGGCAAAACCATCTTTAAAATTGGCGACGCTGACCGCAAGTCCGTCTACCTGCTTGAAGGTCAGATTGCGCTGACCGATGGCGCGGGAACCAGCACGCTGATTAGCGCCGGCACCGATGCCGCGAAACACCCGCTGTCGAATAACCAGCCGCGAAAGCACAGCGGCAAAGCCCGCACCGACTGCAAGATCACGCGGCTTGACGCTGACCTGCTGGATATCTTGCTGACCTGGGACCAGCTGTCCGGTATCGAGGTCAACGAAATTCAAGTCGAGTCATCGGCTGTAGATGAAGACGGCGACTGGATGACCAAGATTCTCCAGTCCAAATCCTTTTTGCAGATTCCTCCCGCGAACATCCAGGCGATGTTCATGCGCATCCAGGAGGTCGCGAAGCGCGCCGGCGAAATCGTGATTCACCAGGGCGATGAGGGCGACTACTACTACATCATCAAATCGGGCCGCGCCAAGGTGACCCGAACCTCCAAGACCGGTACCGAATTGACGCTCGCCACCCTAAAAGACGGCGATGCGTTTGGTGAAGAGGCGCTGATCTCCGAAGCAAAGCGCAATGCCACCATCACGATGGAGACGGACGGTTTTCTGATGCGCCTAGCCAAGGCGGACTTTCTCGCCCTCTTGAAGGAACCCATGATCAACTGGCTCACCAGCGATCAGGCCTTGGAGAAGGTCAGGTCCGGTGCGCGTTGGCTTGATGTGCGTCTGGAAAGCGAACACGCAAACAAAGGCCTGCCCGACAGTCTGAATATTCCGCTCTTCATGCTGCGGCTTAAGGTGGATTCGCTCAATCCCAATGTGCCCTACATTCTTTACTGTGATACGGGGCGACGCAGTTCCGCGGCTGCATTCCTGCTGAGCGAACGTGGGTTCCAAACCTACGTCTTGCAGGGCGGGATCGAAGCCCAGCAACGTTGAACGTTCCCGAACGCGCCCATCGAAGAGACGCTTTCGCACCATGAGCCGCTGTTTCGTCATCGGCTCACCGATAGCCCACAGCCGCTCTCCGCTGATTCATCGGTTGTTTGCCGAGCAGCACAATATGCCGCTGTGTTACGAAAAGCGCGAAGTGGCGGCCAACGGCGTGGCGCAAGCGCTCGCTGAGTTTCGCGCCGCAGGTGTGAGAGGCGTAAACGTCACGCTGCCGCTGAAAGAAGAAGCCTGTCAGCTTGCCGACATCCTCTATCCGCGCGCGGCGAGCGCTGAAGCTGCCAATACACTTTGGTTTGACGACGCGGGGCGTATTCACGCCGATAACACCGACGGATATGGCTTGATGGCCGATCTGGACCGCCTTGGGATCACGCTACAAGGTGCGTCGGTGTTGCTGCTGGGTGCCGGTGGAGCGGCTCGCGGCGTACTGGGTGAATTGGTCGCGGCGCAACCTGCCAGACTGGTGCTTATGAACCGAACGCTGGCGCGTGCGGAGCAGCTTGCCGCTCGCTACGAACTGGAATGCCTTACGCCCGACGTGCATCTCCCACAGGCCTTTGACCTCGTGATTAATGCCACCTCGATCGGATTAGGCGCTAATCGTGAAATTTCCCTGCATCCTTCTGCGGTAGCTCCACGCACAGCCTGCTACGACATGGTTTACGGGAGAGGGGAAACAGCCTTTCTACAGTGGGCCGCTGCTCGCGGCGCGAACCAGCGACACGATGGTCTGGGCATGCTGGTGGCGCAAGCGGCTGAAGCGTTTCGCTTGTGGCACGGGGTATCCGTTGCAACACCGCCCGTGATCGATTTTGTCAGGAAGCGGCTGCTGGGCTAAGCAGGTAGCTGGGCATTGGGATGCCGTCTCGCATGGAGTCCGGCCAGCTTCAAATAAGCTTCCACCGGAATGTTTTCGGGGCGCATGCTCATCGCTAGCCCCAGCGTAGCCAATTCGTCCCCTGAAAATAGCTTGCCTAGCGTATGGCGGACCATCTTTCGTCGATGCATAAACGCGAGTCGAGCGATGTCTTCCAGCGCATCGAGCACCGCGCGTTCGGGCTGTTTGTCCAAGGGCTGAAGCCGGACGATGCTGGACCACACCGACGGCGCGGGCCTGAAACTGTCCGGGCTGACGTCAAATAAAAGCTCGACGCGGCATAAGGCCTGCGTGGCAATCGAAAGACGGCCGAAATCTGCACAGTCCGGCTCAGCGGCCAGACGCAAGGCCACTTCTTTCTGCAACATGAAATGCATGTCCTGAATAACGTTGGCCTGCGCCAGAAGCCGCAGGATCAGCGGCGTCGAAATGTTATACGGGAGATTACCCACCACCCGGAGCGGGTGATGAGCTGCGCCGAAGGTGGCAAAGTCAAAGGCCAGCGCGTCGGCTTCCAGCAGGGTTAGGTTGGCGTTTTGCGCGAAGCTCCGGCGCAAATTAGCGACCAGGTCGCGGTCAATTTCGAGTGCTGTGACGGACGCGCCGGAAGCCAGCAACGGACGGGTCAAGGCGCCCAAACCCGGTCCAATCTCGATAATTTGCTGGTTTGGGGCGGCGCTGATGCTATGCAGGATGCTGTCGATCACTGCTTCGTTAATCAGAAAATTTTGCCCAAAGCGACGCTTTGCCCGTGCTTCCGGCGGCGTTGTGTTCATGCCTGTGCCTGCAGGTTTTGACGGCATTGCGCCATCATGGCGGCGGTTTCAATTGCCGCGATGAGACTGCCCGCGCTGGCGCGACCCGTGCCCGCTAAATCGAGTGCCGTACCGTGATCTACCGAGGTTCGTATGAATGGCAGGCCCAGCGTGATATTCACGGCTTCGCCGAAGCCGAGCGCCTTCAAGGGCGCTAAACCTTGGTCGTGGTACATGGCGACCACGACGTCCGCATGCTGTAAGGCTTCGGCCGTGAACGCGGTATCGCCAGGCCATGGGCCGCTGACATCAAGTCCCGCGGCGCTGGCCGCCGCAATGGCAGGGCTTATCTGCTCGATTTCCTCACGCCCCATGTGGCCGCTTTCGCCGGCGTGAGGATTGAGGCCGCAAACGCTGATGCGAGGTGACAAAACGCCGAATTCATTTTTCAAGGCGTGGTCTACCGTGTTCAAAACGAAACCAAGTTGAGCTTGGGTCACGAGCTTCGGCACCGCATGGAGCGGTACATGCGTGGTGACCAAGGCGACCCTCAGTGTGGGCGTTGCGAGCATCATGACGGTCTGCGGAACGCCAGCAGCCGCGGCGAGGTATTCGGTGTGGCCAGAGAACGCGACGCCGGCGTCATTGATAATCGCTTTACTGACCGGCCCTGTCACCATGGCATCGAAGCGCCCCTCGAGACATCCCGCGATCGCGAGATCCAGACAATTCAGGACGTAAGGGCTGTTTGAGGGGTCGAGCGTGCCTGGGCGAACCGGCGCGGCGAGTTGTGCCGGCAGCACCGAGAAATGACCCGCACGATGCCGGCCGGTCGTTGCTGAGAATGCGTCAATGGAACACGGGACGCCGAGCAGCGCCGCGCGCGACTTTAACAGCGCGGGGTCGATGACCCATGCAAGCCGCACCGGCAAGTCCGTGGAACCCACCATCAGCGCGAGGTCGGGGCCGATCCCTGCGGGCTCTCCGGGCGTTACGGCAAGCGTGAGAAGGGGATGGTTATTCCTTGTCGGTACGGAGTTCGACATAGGCCTCGTTGCGAAGACGCCGTTGCCATTCCTGAAAGGCTTCCTCGCGTTTTCTCTCGGTCAGCGCCTCGCGTGCCTTGACTCGTTTGGTTTCATCGGTGCCATCGTATTTGCGACGGTCGAGCACTTGCAGGATGTGCCAGCCGAATTGACTGTGAAAAGGCGAACTAATGGTCCCGACGTCACTGGCCAGCATGACTTCCTCAAACTCCGGCACCATTTGGCCTTTGCTAACCCAGCCCAGATCGCCACCTTGCAGGGCCGAGCTTCGGTCGTCCGAGTGCGTACGGGCGATGGTCGCAAAATCTTCGCCACCTTCGATACGATCCCTCAGCTTCCGCAAGCGTGTGAGCGCGTCGCCATCGGAAACAAGAGCGCTGGTATTGATCAGGATATGTCGAACCTTGGTCTGCTCGACGATGATGGTGTCGCCGTCCCGGCGTCCGCCGAGACGGACGATGTGGAATCCGCTGGAACTGGTGATAACGCCGCTGGTTTGTCCGACCTGGAAGTTGCGGATGGTGTCGGCGAACAGCGAAGGGATTTCGCTCAGTTTTCGCCAGCCCAGTTCACCGCCCTCAATGGCGTCCGCGCCATCGGACATCGAAACCGCAACTTGTCGAAAGTCTTCGCCGTTATTGAGTCGCGCGAGTGCTTCGTCAGCCTTTACCCTGGCCGCTCGCTGCTCACGCTCGGTGGCGCCGGACGGCACCTCAATCAGGATATGCGACACGTTGTATTCCGCGTCGTCCCCGCTCGAACTCTTCTGATTGCTGATGTAGTTGTCGATCTCGCGGTCGGAGACCTGAACGCGCTTGTCTACTTCCTCCCGCCGCAAACGAGACAGCAGGATTTCCTTCCGAATGTCCTCTCTGAAGACTTTGAAATCGTAGCCTTCAGAAGCCAGAATTTCCCGGAACTTCTCGTTCGTCAGGTTATTTTTCTGTGCGATGTCTTCGATTGCCTTGTCCAGCGCGTCCTCGGTGACCTTTACTCCGGTGTTAGCAGCAAGCTGAAGCTGGATCTTTTGGAGGATCAGACGCTCCATCACCTGGCGCTGAATGACGGAATCGGGCGGCGGCTCGCTACCCCGACGACGGATGTCGGAGCGTGCTTTATCTACCAGTTGCTCAAGCTCGCTTTGCATGATGATGTCTTCATCAACCACGGCGATGATCTTGTCCAACTCGGCTGCATAGGGGGGGGCGGAGAACCACAGCGAGCCCGTGGCCAGAGCCAACAGGAGCATGAAGATGGGCAGAAGTTTTTGCATTACGGGGCGCGTTGGGGCTGCTGGCCTGAGGAGTTTCATGTGACGGCGACGCATTCTAGCCTAATGCACGGTGGATATACGCCCCGGGGCGAGAGCGGCTAGAAGAGCGGCTCGTAGCCAGGGATGTTGCGCTTGAGAAATGAGCTCGCTGAATTGCCCAGCCCGCCCAAGCCTTTGAATTCAGCTTGCATGAAAATCGCATTGTCGAACTGGCCCTCCACGTTTCTGATGTAGCGCCGACTGAATAAACGGAACCCCCAACAGCAGGTTTCGAGTTCGATCCCGCCCACGAGTTCCAGCGACTCCTCCCCCTGCAGGGAGTAGTTCCAGCGCCCGATCACGTTCAGGTTTTCGGTCAGCGGTACCCGGAAAGAGACGTCGGTCTGCTCGACGTCCTGCGGACGGGAGATAACGCCATTGTTCACCACGACCCGGCTGATATTACCCCGGAGGCGATACGCAGCATTGATGATTGTTCCATCGCTGGGGGCGTATCTCAGCGCCACTGCCGATTTTTGGGTTTCATCCGTGTCGGGATCCCACTGAAAGGTGAATCTGGTGGACCAGTCTGTAGTCGGATTGCTGGCAACCTCCGCCACAAGTTCGGAAGACTCAGCGTAGTCTTCAGGGGCGTTGCGAATGGTGACGGTGCGTGGCGTGAAATATCTAATCTGCCCGAAGCTGGTGCGCAATAATTCGCGCCCGTTCGCCAGACTCAGTAAGCGAGAAGTCAGAGCCAGCGCGAGTTGATTTGCGTCACCTATTCGGTCATGACCAGCAAATCGATTTTCACGAAACAGGTTGGCAAAGCTGATTTCAGTCAGACCACTATCAAAAATCGGTATGTCTTCCTGATTTACCTTAGGTACCAGCAGGTAAAAGGCGCGTGGTTCAAGTGTCTGCAGGAATCTGCTTTCAGCAATCGCGAAACGCCGCTCGGCGAAAAATTGCATGTCGGTGCTGAATATCGGGGCCACTCGGGATGGATCAGTGGCGTAGCCGTCCTCGCCATTGAGAAAATAGTTAGCGCTGCGCAACCCGATCGCTGGTCTGGCAAACAGCCATGGCTTCACGAAAGGCAGGGATAGTGTGGGGTCAAGCGCTATCCGTCCCCCCGAAACGCTGTCGTCACGGCTGAAGTAAGTAAAGTCGCTAATCAGCTGTGCATGTGGGCGCAAGTGTTGAATTGGAAAGCGCGTGATGAGTTCCAACTGTGGCAGCCGCCGATAGGGCTGCGATCTGCCGGGCAAGGAATCGTCCACCGACTGGAAGCTCTGCACGAGGCCGTGAAAATAAAGCAGTCTGCCGCGATAGAAGGATTCCAGACGGCGGTCCAGAAAGCGTTGGCTGGAGACGCTCAGACTGCCACCGAAGTCCTCGAAGTACTGCGCATCGGAAACGTTCTGGAAGAGCGTATAAATCTTCCCGCGTCGGCCGTCGAAGTATTGCTCGTGCCGCAAGCGCACCGAGGAGCGATCGCTGTCCTGCGCCAACCGGTCGCTCGGCAAATAGCTGAAGTTGAGATTGGTCTTGATGCCCTCATTCAGATACCGATATTCGCCGTCCATCATCAGGCCGCGGCGTGAAATCCAGCGCGGGGTGACGGTCGCATCCTGATTGGGGGCAATGTTGATGTAGTAAGGAATCCGCGCATCAAAGCCCTGCGTGCTGGAAGAGCCGATGGTCGGAATCAGGAGCCCTGACTTGCGTTTGCCGGTCAGCGGGAAACTGGCGTAGGGAAAATAGAACACCGGGACGCCGCGAACCTTGAGCAGGGCGTTGGTGGCATAGCCCCGTTCCACGTCGTGGTCTAGCCGAATCCGGGTGGCCGAAAACTTCCAGGCCTCGTTGTTAACCGGGCAAGTGCTGTAGTCGACATGGGTCATGATCGACATCTGGGCGCGACTATCGTTGGTCACGCTTCTGGCGAACCCCCGTCCCGGGGAACCGAGCAGCCAGTAGCCGCCGCCCTCAAGACGGTATTTTTCGTCGGCCAGATTGAAGACGGCGCGTTGGCCGCGCCACAACATGCCTGTATTCCACAGGTGGACATCACCAAAGGCGCGCACCTGTTCAGACTCTGCGCTGTAAGCCACATGCGCAGCGCGCAAGGCCAAATCGCCTTTTATGAGTTCGACATCGTCTTCGAAATCGGTGATGTCGCGCTCCGGGACCCGTGACTGCCCGGCTCTGATCTCGGTGTTGGTGGCGAGTTCGTCAATGGCGCTGTATTCCGGTCTACCGGGCAAACTGCGGTCGACCGGACACAGCCACCAGTACTCCGGGTTCGAACCCGGAGAGTTCGAACGTCGGGAGGACAAGGCGGACGCATTGGTCCACAGGGCGGTTGCAACCGCCGTGATAATTATTTTTTTGAACATGGGCCCGAGCAGAAGGGAGGGCTTCCCAGCGTCCGGCTAAAATGGCACATGCCGTGAGGGCCTTCAACCGCTACGCGTAGCCTCGCCGCGGCCGTTCGAAGTCCCCGACAATTCGGGCTAGTGCAGCCCGGTCGGCGTGCGTTTTATGAGGCGTTCGACCTGCTCTTCACAGAACGCGAGCTGGCGCTCAGTGGAGTCCATGGCGAGCAAGTCGGCCCGCTGTTCGAGGTCTAAGGGGAGCCGTTCCGCCAGGCGGTATGCCAGCAGTTCGCCGGCACCAAGGGTTGCGCTTGCAGCTGTGGCTGCGATCGGCATGAACTCAAGCAGACTTTGCAAAAGGTCTCCAAGATACTGAAAGGGTAGGGGAACTGCTGCGGGCTTTGGTGTCGGCAGCCAATGCACCTCGGCCATTAACAGACCGCTGCTACTGAGCTTGGTGTCGATAATCTGGAAGCGCTCAGATCCTTCGACGACGATGCCGAGCAGGCCATCCGCGCCCTGATCCCAGTCGGTGATGCGTGCCAAGGTGCCCACCCCGTAGGGGGTGGCAGGTGTGCCCGCCTCATTGCCCCGCCGTATCGGCGGAATGCCAAAGCAGGTGCCCGCTCGGAGCGAGTTCCGCACCAATTCCAGATAGCGTGGCTCGAAGATCCGCAAACGGAGTTCACTGCCCGGAAACAGCACCGTCTGCAGGGGGAAAAGCGGCAACGGATCCGGGGCCGAGCTCGGGCTGTTGCTCATGACAAGGCGCCCGCGGCCTGACCCAGCGCTTCCAGCAATCGCCCGTGCAGTCCCTCAAAGCCGCCGTTACTCATGATGAGGATCTGGTCGCCAGACCTCGCTTCTGCCAGCAAGGTGTCGAGCAGAGAGGCGGTGTCGCTGAACGTGTCGGCCTGTTTGCCCAGTGGGGCGAGCGCGGCACCCACGTCCCAGTTGACACTGGGCGGGACGAATACCAGACAGCGATCAAGCGCGCGCAGGGCCGCAGCCAGGCCCTCGCGGTGCGCGCCGGCTCGCATGCTGTTTGAGCGCATTTCGAGGACACCGATGAGCCGTGCGTCTGGCAAGCGTTCCCCCAAAGCGTCCACGGTGGCCGCGATAGCGGTTGGGTGGTGCGCGAAGTCGTCAAACACGCTGACGCCCGCGACCGTCCCGAGATGTTCCAGTCTGCGCTTGACGCCGTGGAAGCTTTTCAGCGCGTCCAACGCGTCGCCCAGCGCGACCCCTGTTTCGGTCACCGCAGCTAGCGCGGCCACGGTGTTAAACGCATTGTGTCGGCCGGCCAGGCTGCTGGCCAGTTTATGACGTGAGCCCGCAGGCCCGGCGACGATACTGGCGCCCTGCTCAAAGCTCAGTGTCCAGTCCGCCCCTTCGCTGCCGAAGCTGGCCGTTCTGCTCCAACACCCGCGCGCCAAGACGTCGGCCAGACTGGCTTCATCCTTGTTCCATACGATGCAGCCAGACCGCGGCACGGTACGCAACAGGTGATGAAACTGCCGCTTGATCGACTCAAGGTTGGGAAAGATATCGGCATGGTCGTATTCGAGGTTATTGAGTACCGCAATCTGCGGGCGGTAGTGGACAAACTTCGAGCGTTTGTCGAAAAACGCGGTGTCGTATTCGTCGGCCTCGATAACGAAGCAAGACCCCTTGCCCAACCGCGCCGGGGCCGGGAAGTTGGCCGGGATGCCGCCGATCAGATAGCCCGGTGTTTGGCCACATGCCTCTAACAACCACGCAATAAGACTGGTGGTGGTGGTCTTGCCGTGCGTCCCGGCAACCGCAATGACCTGCCGTCCTGGCAACACATGGTCAGCCACCCACTGCGCCCCCGAGGTATAGGGCATGCCGGCATCCAGCACGGCTTCGACCAACGGGTTTCCCCGGCTCAGCGCATTGCCGATCACGACCAGATCGGGCCGCGGTGTCAGGGCCTCCACTCGCCAGCCCTCGTCGATTTCGATGCCTGCCTGGCGCAGGAAATCGCTCATGGGCGGGTAGACCTGACTGTCCGAACCCGTCACCCGATGGCCGAGTTCCCGTGCCAGCGCGGCCAGGCCGGCCATAAAGGTGCCGCATATGCCCAGAATGTGCAGGTGCATGCCGGACAGCCTTCAGCCAGCGCGCAGGCGGACCAGCTCAAGCATCTTGCTGTGCTGCCTGAGCCTGCCCGTAATGGGTGACGACGTAGTTGTTGAGCAGATCCTTGAACTCCTCCGCGATCCGGTCACCGCGCAGGGTGGTGAATTTCTCGCCATCGACGAAAACCGGCGCGGCCGGCGCCTCGCCCGTGCCCGGCAAACTGATGCCGATATTGGCGTGCTTGCTTTCCCCGGGCCCGTTCACCACGCAACCCATCACCGCGAGGGTCATTTCTTCGACGCCCGGGTACTGATTTTTCCAGATCGGCATTTGGGTGCGGACATAGGCCTGAATGTCTTCCGCCAGTTCCTGAAACACCGTGCTGGTGGTGCGACCGCAGCCCGGACAGGCGGTGACCAGCGGCGTGAACGCTCGCAGTCCCATGGTCTGGAGGATTTCCTGCGCAACGACAACTTCCTTGCTGCGGTCGCCGCCAGGCTCGGGTGTTAGCGACACGCGAATGGTGTCACCAATCCCCTGTTGCAGGAGATAACCCATGCTGGCGGTGGAAGCGACGATGCCCTTGGACCCCATCCCCGCCTCGGTCAGGCCCAGATGCAGCGCGTAATCGCAGCGGCGCGAAAGTTCGCCATACACGGCGATAAGGTCCTGAACCCCGCTGACCTTGCAACTGAGCACGATCTGGTCGCGCTTCATGCCCAGTTCTTCAGCCCGCGCCGCGCTCATCAGCGCGGATTGAATCAAGGCTTCACGGGTGACTTCAGCGGCCGAGCGTGGGGTGGCCGACCGGGCGTTCTCGTCCATCATGGAGACCACCAGCGACTCGTCCAGGCTGCCCCAGTTCACGCCGATCCGCACGGGTTTGTTGTACTTAAGCGCCACCTCGATCATGGTCGAGAACTGGCCGTCACGCTTGCGGCCAAAGCCCACGTTTCCGGGATTTATCCGGTACTTGGCGAGCGCTTCCGCGCAATCCGGGTATTTGGTCAGCAGAACGTGACCGTTGTAGTGGAAGTCGCCGATCAAAGGCACCCGGCACCCCAGCGTATCGAGCATCTGGCGGATCCGCCCAACCTGCGCCGCGGCCTCCTCCGTATTGACCGTGATTCTCACCAGTTCGGAACCGGCAGCGGCCAATTGTTGAACCTGTTTGACCGTCGCCGCCGCATCGGCCGTATCGGTATTGGTCATCGACTGGACCACCACCGGATGGTCGCCGCCGATCGTGATGGGGCCGACGCGCACGCCCACGCTGCGACGCCGGGCGTAATTGGGAATTTCTATCATGGTGTTGCTGACTGCCGGATGCGGGTTAGACGGGAGATTGGGGTCATCTTAACGCAGCGACCTTGAGGCTGCCAAAGCGGCTTTCCCCTCATTTCTCGTGGTTTGGCGGGGCATGTCGACGCGCGGGGGCTATGCCGGAATGGGGCTTGCGGTGAATACTGCACGATGCCGTCGGGTCTTGGGCTGAAGCGCAGCGCCCGTGCAAAAATTCTGGAGGAGCACACTGATGTCGAAAATCGAAAAAACCCTCGCCGAGTGGCAAAGTCAGCTGACGCCCGAGCAATTCGCGGTATGCCGACAGCATGGCACCGAGCGGGCGTTCACCGGCCTGTACACCGACTGCAAGACCGCGGGCAAATACCTATGCGTGTGCTGTAGCGCGGAGCTTTTTGATTCCAGCACCAAATACAACTCTGGTTCGGGCTGGCCGAGCTTCTGGGATGCCGCCGTGGTCGAAAACATCGCCACCCGCACCGACCACAGCCACGGCATGGTGAGGGTGGAAGTGCTGTGCGCGCGCTGCGACGCGCATCTGGGACATTTGTTCCCCGACGGGCCGGCGCCCACCGGGCAGCGCTACTGCATCAATTCCGTGGCGCTAGACCTCAAACCACACGGCGAATGACGAGCGGCGCAGAGGGGCAACTGCTGGTCGACGTCCGGGGCCTCAACTGCCCCATTCCGCTACTGAAAACGAAGAAGGCCTGGGCGGTGGCCCCGCCCGGCGCCCGAATCGTTGTGCTTGCGACTGACCCTGACAGCGTGCTCGACATTCGGGCGTTTGCCCAACTGGGGCAGATTGAATGCGCAGCGCGCGAGGAAGAACCAGGCGTCTGGCGTCTCGAACTCCGTAAAACCTGACGCGCGCCGCTCAGGCGCGCGGTAGGGTTACCCCACGCTGGCCCTGATATTTCCCGCCGCGGTCCCGATAAGAGACTTCGCAGGGTTGATCCGACTCCAGAAACAGCACCTGCGCCACGCCCTCGTTGGCATAGATTTTCGCGGGGAGCGGCGTGGTATTGGAGAACTCCAGCGTGACGTGACCTTCCCACTCGGGTTCCAGCGGTGTGACGTTCACAATGATGCCGCACCGGGCATAGGTCGACTTGCCAAGACAGATCGTCAGGATATTCCGCGGAATGCGGAAGTATTCAACGGTGCGCGCCAGCGCAAAGGAGTTGGGTGGAATGATGCAAACTTCGGCATTGATGTCGACGAAGCTCTGCGGGTCAAACGCCTTCGGGTCAACCACCGCCGAATAGACGTTGGTGAACACCTTGAACTCCGGCGCGCAGCGCAAATCGTAGCCATAGCTCGAGGTGCCGTAGGAAATCACCCGACGGCCTTCCACTTCGCGCACCTGTGCGGGCTCGAAAGGATCGATGAGCCCGTGCTTCTCGGCCATGTGCCTGATCCAGCTGTCAGCCTTGATGGGCATGATGTTTGCGCTCCGCGCTCAGGTGTTCTGGATAACGATGTTTGGAAAGCGGCTCGAGTAATCGCGTGCCCGTCGCGCCAGCTTGGCACCAACGCGGCGGGCGATTTGGCGATACAACTCAGTGGACGGTGCGTCCGGCATGGTGGCAACCGTCGGTTTGCCGCTGTCCACGCCTTCGCGGATGCGAATGTCGAGCGGTAGTTCGCCCAGCAGATCAACGCCGTACTGTTTGGCCATCGCGGCCCCGCCACCAGCGCCGAAGATGTGCTCGACGTGGCCGCAGCTGGAGCAGGTGTGCAAGCTCATGTTCTCGATAATGCCCAGCACCGGCACGTCAACTTTCTCGAACATGCGCAAGCCTTTCCGCGCGTCCAGCAGGGCGATGTCTTGCGGCGTGGTCACGATGACCGCACCGCTGACCGGAATGCGCTGGCAGAGGGTCAACTGGATATCGCCGGTGCCCGGCGGTAAATCAATAACGAGATAGTCCAGATCGTGCCAGTTGGTTTCGCGCAGCAGTTGCTCCAGCGCGCTGGTGGCCATCGGGCCGCGCCAGATCATCGGGGTGTCTTCTTCCACAAGGTGGCCGATTGAAATCGACTGAATGCCGTAGCTGAGCTTGGGTTCCATCGATTTGCCATCACGGGAGTCGGGACGCCCAAGCGCGCCCAGCATGCGCGGCTGGCTGGGGCCGTAGATGTCAGCATCAAGCAGCCCCACCGTGGCGCCTTCATCGCGCAAGGCCAGCGCCAGATTGACAGCGGTGGTGGATTTGCCTACCCCGCCTTTGCCGGAGGCTACTGCGATGGTGTTACGTACCCCCGGCAGGGGCTTCACCGCTTTCTGGACCGCGTGGGTCACGATGCGGGTGGTGATCTCGAAACGGGCGGGCGGGGCGCCGTCTAGTGTCGCTACCGCGGCGCCGAGGCGGGCGGTCAGTTCGCTGCCGTAGCGGGCGAGCGGAAATCCGGATTCAAGCTGGACCGTCACTGCCTCGGCCGTGATGTCGATGCCTTTCACCATGCCGGCAGACACCACGTCGCAGCCGAGATACGGATCCTGATCGCGCTTCAGCGCTTCTTCGATGTCGGCCTTGGTAATCGGCATGGTCAGTTAGTCCTCAGGTCGGGGGAGGCCGGATTGTACAGTAACCGCGGGCCGTTCCCGCCATGACACCGTCCCAAGAATGGTGCTACCTTTGACCCGCTTATCACAGCCCTTGGTAGGCCTTCAAAAGGCTTCGCGTCCGTCTCCAACCCGGCCCTCCCAGCAACAGCAGTTATGACTCCCCAGCGCCGTATTCTCGTCACCAGTGCCCTGCCTTACGCCAACGGCCCCATCCATATTGGGCATCTGGTGGAGTACATCCAGACCGACATCTGGGTAAGGTTCCAGAAGATGCGCGGCCACGAGTGCTGGTATGTCTGCGCCGACGACGCGCACGGAACACCCATCATGCTGCGTGCCCAGCAGGAAGGCGTGACGCCCGAGGCCTTGATCGCGCGGGTGTGGGAACAGCACCGCGCAGATTTTGCCGGCTTCAACATCGGCTTCGACAACTACCACAGCACGCATTCGCCGGAGAACAAGGCTATCTCGGCCCTGATTTACGAGCGTTTGCGCGATGCGGGTCACACCACGGTACGGACCATTCGGCAGGCCTACGACCCGGTCAAGGAGATGTTCCTGCCCGACCGCTTTATCCGGGGTAAATGTCCGCGCTGCGCGACGCCGGACCAGTACGGCGATAGCTGCGAGCATTGCGGGGCCACCTATTCGCCAACCGACCTGATCGACGCCGTCTCGGCCCTGAGCGGCGTGGCTCCAGAACTGCGCGACAGCGACCACGTGTTCTTTCAACTCGGTCACTTTGAAACGGTGCTCCGACGTTGGCTGGCGCAGAACGACCTTCAGCTTGGCGTCGTCAACAAGCTGCAGGAATGGTTTGATGCCGGCTTGCAGGACTGGGATATCTCCCGCGATGCGCCGTATTTCGGCTTTGAGATCCCGGGCCATCCGGGCAAGTATTTCTACGTTTGGCTGGACGCGCCGATTGGCTATCTGGCGAGCTTCCGCAATCTCTGCGACCGCGCCGGAATCGACTTCGATCTCTACACCCGCCCGGATAGCCCCGCCGAGATGTACCACTTCATCGGCAAGGACATCACCTATTTCCACACCCTGTTCTGGCCCGCCATGCTGCATGGGGCCAACTTCAGGCTGCCGACCAACGTGTTTGTGCATGGTTTTCTGACCGTCGACGGGCAGAAGATGTCCAAGTCGCGCGGCACCTTCATCACGGCCAGGACCTATCTGGACCATCTGAATCCCGAGTGCCTGCGTTACTACTTCGCCGCCAAGCTGGGGCCGGCAATCGACGACATCGATCTGAATCTGGACGATTTCCAGGCGAGAGTGAACTCGGATCTGGTCGGCAAGGTGGTCAACATCGGCAGCCGCTGCGCCGCCTTTGTGACGCGCGATTTCGACGGTCACCTCTCCGCGCAAGACGACGACTCGAGCGTGCTGGAAAGCCTGAAAGAGGCCCGCGACGAGATTGCGCGCAGCTTCGAGGCGCGGGATTTCGCGCGCGCGATGCGCGAGGTCATGCTGTTGGCCGATCTGGTCAATCAGTACATCGACAGACGCAAGCCCTGGGTGGTGGCGAAAGACCCTTCGGCTAAAGCCGAACTGGCCGCCGTGTGTGGAACGGGTCTGCGCGCGTTTCGTCTGCTGATGGTTTACCTAAAGCCCGTTGTCCCTACGCTGGTTGATGCCGCGGAACAATTTCTCCGCTGCGGCCCGCTTAATTGGGCGTCGCTGGATGAGACCTTCGGCGATTGCACCATTGGGCCCTTTACACCCCTGATGAACCGGATCGAGAAAACAAAACTGGAGGCGATGGTGGAGGCGAGCAAGCAGCAGGAAACAGCCGTACAGGCGGCAAGCGCGCCGACCGCAGCCGCGACAGCGCCTGCCGTCGAGAATCCGACAATCAGCATCGACGAATTCGCCAAGGTCGACCTGCGGATTGCGCGCGTGGTTGAGGCGCGCCCGGTTGAGGGCGCCGACAAACTTGTCCAATTGCTGCTTGATGTGGGCGAGTGCGGGCAACGCACCGTGTTTGCGGGTATCAAGGCGGCCTATGCGCCGGAAGCCTTGACCGGGCGACTCGTGGTGCTGGTGGCCAACCTCGCGCCGCGCAAGATGCGCTTTGGCCTTTCGGAAGGCATGGTGCTGGCGGCAAGTGGCACCGACAGCGGCGTGTTTCTGCTCAAGGCTGACGACGGCGCCACCCCGGGTATGCGGGTCAAGTAGGCGACGCCGCCAATCGGCGCCGACATAACCGACGCGATGACAGCCGCGCCATCGCCCGCGATGCTGGCCGACAGCATCAATCAACACCTGCCGCAGACGCAGTGCTCGGCCTGCGGCTATCCGGGCTGCCGCCCTTTTGCCGATGCGCTGGCCGCGGGGCTGGCCCCGGTCGACGGCTGCAGCCCTGGAGGGCTCCCGCTCAAGCGACGCCTGCAGTTACTCACCGGGCAGGCGGTGGAGGCCAGCGCCAACGCGCTGACACAGACGGCTTTGCCGCTGCCGCTAAGGGCCGTGATCCGGGAGCGCGATTGTATTGGCTGCACCAAGTGCATTGCGCCGTGCCCGGTCGACGCGATTCTCGGCGCGCCCAAACAGTTGCACAGCGTTTTGACGGAACTTTGCACTGGGTGCGGGCTCTGCCTGCCGCCGTGTCCGGTCGATTGCATCGAACTTGTTCCGGCCCAGACCCAGATAACCTGGCCGCGTGCGGATAGCGCGGCGGCGAGCGCCATTCGTACAGGCGCAGATATTACGGCTTGCACCGCCTGCGGCGACTGCGCTATCGCTTGCCCTTGCGCCCTTGCCCCCGCGCCGCTTGCCCGTGCGCTGGCAAACGCCGATCTCGAAGCGGCGGAGGCGCTGGGACTGGCGCGCTGTAGCGGATGCGGCCGCTGTGCCGAGGTTTGTGGGGAGCGCATTCCCCTGACGGCGTATTTCATTCAGGGCAAAGCGATGGCGGAAGCCGTGAACTGGCAGGCTGAGCAGGCGTTCGCGGCCCTGGACCGGCAGCAGCGACGAGCGGCGCGTGAGACGCGTTCCTTAACCAGTGCTGTGCCCGCCTATGTAGCGCCGCCTGCCGATTCAGGGCAGGCGCGTCATGAAATTCTTGCCGCAATAAGCAGGGCGCGCGGGCGGCGACCCGCGTCCGGGGCCGAGTCATGACGCCCCGCCGGGCTGGCGCCTTGTTCAAGCAATTGGCGGCGCTTAATCCCGACCCTGTGACCGAACTCCAATACAGTTCGGCCTTCGAACTCCTGATCGCGGTGATTTTGTCCGCGCAGGCGACGGACATCGGGGTAAACAAGGCGACAGCGAAGCTTTTTCCGGTCGCGAACACACCGGCCGCCATCCTCGCGCTCGGTGAGGACGGTCTCAAGGGCTTCATCAAGACAATCGGGCTGTTCAATTCGAAGGCACGCAATATCCTGCAGACCTGTCGAGCGTTACTGGAAAAACACGGGGGCGAGGTCCCGCGAGACCGAGCGGCTCTGGAAGCCCTGCCGGGCGTAGGACGCAAGACTGCGAACGTGGTGCTGAACGTCGCTTTCGGCCAGGCCACGATGGCCGTAGATACGCATATATTTCGCGTGGCTAACCGCATCGGGCTCGCGCCCGGCGCGACCCCGCTGGCGGTGGAGCGGGGTCTGATGACCATCATCCCAGGGCGCTACCTGCAGCATGCTCACCATTGGCTGATCCTGCACGGGCGCTACGTGTGTACCGCAAGGTCGCCGAAGTGTTCGACCTGTCCCATCGAGAGGTTCTGCGAGTGGCCAGAAAAGGCAACCCGCATCGCCGCCGCCGGAGCGTAAACCCCATGCTGTTTGATTCGCGTGAAGGAACTCGCCGCTTTTTCTATGAGGTCTGGCAAAAGGCCTGCAACAAGACGGCGCTGGAAGGGGTGGAGCAGATAGTTGCCAGCGTCATTGCGCAGCATCCCGAGTACCACGCCACACTCGGCGACGTGCCGCATCTGGTGGCGCGCGACTTTGGCCGCGATGCCCCTGAGCACAATCCCTTTCTGCACATGGGGCTACACATCGCGCTGCACGAACAACTGGCGGCCGACCGGCCGCTGGGCATCGCCGCAGAGTATGAAAGGCTTGTTGCCCACGCGGCAGATGGACATGCGGTAGAACACCAGATGATTGAATGTCTGGCGACCGAACTCTGGCGCGCGCAATCGGCCGGCCGACTCCCTGACGAACAGGCCTACCTCGATGCCCTGAGGGCCTTGCGTGCGGCCTGAATGCGCGGCGTTGGGCGGCCACATGAAGGCCGCTTGCTGGCGCGCCGGCTGTGCTGCGTTTAAGGTGGGACGGCGCACGCCGAAGCCGCCAGTCCCGGGCGCTTGCTTGCCTGCGCGAGGGATGCCCGGCGAATTGCCATGACTCAACCTTTACTGCTCGATTTGCGCTTCAAGGCCGATCCCGCCTGGCTGGGAACGGTGCGCGAGCGCGTCCGCTCGACGGCAATGGGACTGGTGCACGATGCGCGCTGGGTGGCGGATGTCGTGCTTGCTGTCAACGAAGCCTGCGTCAATGTCATTCAGCACGCCTATCAGGGCAATGCGACCGGCGAGATCGTACTCAGGATGAAACAGGCCGGCGTATTCCTCGAGATCGCGTTGCTCGATTTCGCACCGCCCGTCGCGATTGAGGAAATCCAGCCGCGGGCACTGGAAGATATCCGACCCGGTGGCCTTGGAACGCACTTTATCCGCACGCTGATGGACCGTTGCGAGTACGCCAATCTGGCCGGCGGAACGGGTAATCTGCTCCGTATGCAAAAACGCCTGTGCGCGCCACCCACGAGCACGCTCGTCGGGAACACTGGAAACTGAATATGCAACACGAGACGACGCAGCAGGACGGGTTTGTGGTAGTCAGCCTGTCGGGTGAAGTTGACCTGTCGGCCGCCCCCGAAGTGCGCAGGCTTATTCTCGAACAGGTCACCGCCGGTGCTGCCACACTGGTCAAGCTGGCGGGGGTGACCTATATCGACAGTTCCGGCATCGCCTGTTTGGTGGAAGGGCATCAGGCGGCCAAGCGCAAGGGCAGCCGGTTTGGTCTGTTGCAGATCAGCGAACCGGTGCTGAGCGTTCTGGCGCTGGCCAGACTGGACAAGGTATTCGCACTCTACAACGCGGTGCCGGGCCCCGCGGGAGGCTGAACCGGTGGTAAGCGCCCGTTCGCCACGGCAACGGCAGGCTGGCCCGCAAAACAACGACCTGAGCATGATGGGGGAGAGATGGACAACCTGCTGAGGCGAGTGTTTGAAGGTCGGGTACGGATCGCGCTGGGTTTGCTGGTGCTACTCGTTTTCATCGCGCATGCCGCGAACTGGTTACGTATCGGTGTTATCGATCGCACCGAGAATTTGCTCTACGACCAGCGCCTGTTGCTGACCATGCCGGGGACTGTCGACAGCCGAATCGTGATTGTCGACATCGATGAGAAAAGCCTGACGGCCGAAGGTCGTTGGCCTTGGGGGCGCGACAAACTGTCCGCCCTGGTGCACCGGCTTTTCGACCAATACAAGATCGGGCTGCTGGGCTTCGACATCGTGTTTGCAGAATCCGATAGCAGCTCGGGCTTGAAGGTGCTGGAACAACTGGCCACCACCGATCTGCGCGCAGATGCCGGCTTCCAACGCACGCTGGACGCCCTGCGCCCGCGCCTAAATTACGATCAGCAGTTTGCCGATTCCCTCACCGGGTTGCCGGTGGTGATGGGGTATTACTTCAATTTTTCTAATGACCCGGCGGGCGCGGCCAAAATTGGCACCTTGCCGCCGCCGACCTTTGTCAAGGGCACCTTTACCGGTAAAAACATCAACTTTCGTCGTGCTGACGGATTCGGTGCGAATCTGCCGGTGCTACAGACGCAGGCCCGGAGCGGTGGGCATTTCAATCCGCAGCCCGACCCCGACGGCATCGTGAGGCGGGTGCCGATGCTTATCGAATACGACGGCGCCTATTACGGTTCGCTCTCACTGGAAATGGCGCGCTATGCGTTGGGGCAGGCGAAAGAGATCGAGCCGGTTTACGGCAAGCCCTTGTTTGGTGGACGGGGATATCCAGGGCTAGAGTGGCTGAAAATGGGTAACGCGGCGGTCCCCGTCGACCGCTATGTTCAGGCGCTGGTGCCGTATCGCGGGCGCCGAAACAGTTTTGCCTACGTGTCGGCTACTGATGTGCTTCAGGGCAAGATCGACCCGCAGTTGATGAAAGGGGCGGTTGTGCTGGTGGGTACCACCGCGCCGGGTTTGCTCGATTTGCGCGCAACACCCGTCGGTGAGGCTTACCCCGGGGTCGAGGTACACGCCAACCTCATTGCCGGCATTCTCGACGGCACTATCAAGCAGTTGCCCGAATACACCATCGGTGCAGAGGTCTTGATGCTCGCGCTGTTCGGCCTAGCGTTCGCCGTCGTTGCGCCCATGCTGACCCCGCTCGGGGCATCAGCCTTGATGGCCTCGATGCTGGTGGCCTATCTCGGCATCAATCTGCTTGCATGGTCGTCTGCATCGTTTGTACTGCCGCTGGCGTCAGGTTTGCTGATGTTGGCCACGATGTTCGTGCTGAACATGTCCTACGGCTATTTCGTCGAGACCCGCGGTAAACGCCAGATCACGGGACTGTTCGGCCAATACATTCCGCCTGAACTGGTTGATGAGATGGCTCGTGATCCCGAGGCCTATTCGCTGGATGCGGAAAGCCGCGAACTGACCGTGCTGTTTTCCGACGTCCGGGGCTTTACGACAATTTCCGAAGGGCTCAATCCGAAGGAACTCTCGTCTTTGATGAATCTGTTTCTGACCCCGATGACCGAAGTCATCCACGATTCCAGAGGCACCATCGATAAGTACATGGGCGACGCCATCATGGCGTTTTGGGGCGCGCCGCTCGCAGACGCAGACCATGCGGGAAATGCGGTCAGGGCCGGCCTTGAGATGCTGGCCAAACTGGCAGAAATCAATCGCGTGTTCGCAGAAAAAGGCTGGCCGGCGGTCAAGATTGGGGTAGGGATCAACACCGGCCCGATGAGCGTCGGCAACATGGGATCGGAGTTCCGGATGGCTTACACCGTGTTGGGCGACGCGGTAAATCTTGGCGCCAGGCTGGAAGGTTTAACCAAGAGTTACGGCGTAGAGATGCTGGTAAGCGAAACCACGCGCGAGGCCACACCGCAGTATGCCTATCGGGAAATCGACCGCGTGAAGGTCAAGGGCAAGGACCGGCCCATCACCATCTATGAACCGCTCGGGTTGCGCGAAACGCTGGACGGCAAGTGGAAAGATGAGATGAAGCTGCTACGCGAGGCACTCAAGCGATACCGTGCCCAGGAATGGGATCTGGCGGAAATGAATTTTCTCAATTTGGCGAGGAGTTCGCGTTCACCGGGTGTTTATCTGATGTATCGCGACCGCATTGCAGCGTTCCGTTTGAACCCGCCACCCAAGGACTGGGATGGGGTTTATACGCATACCGCAAAGTGAGGTGAGCCGCATCGCGGCGAGTGGCAATCAGCGACACCTCGGCCGGGAGGCAAAAACACCGCCGAGGCGCTTGCGACTTCTGCCGCCGGCTTAGGAGACCAGCGAGAACTCCATCTTGATGCCCGCCAGTTCGATCACATCCCCCGGCTTGATGGCGTAGGCCTGAGCGCCGATAGGCGTGCCGTTGACGATAGGGAAATTCATCGTTTTTCCGTCGCCTTCGATATGCGTCAGGAAATAACCCTGAGGACGGCGCGAAATCACGGCGACTTGTACACCGGGCTTCCCGAGTGTGATCAGGGCTTTCGTGAGCTCCAGCTGCTTGCCGGCGATTGGGCCGTTCAGCACCTGAATACGGCCCAGCGGAAGTCCCGGAGGCACCGCAGGTGCGGTGGGGGCGGGTGCCGGCGCTGCGGCCGGCGGCGAGTTAGGCTCCGTGCCCGCTTTGGCCGCAGCGACGGCTGCGCTGGCCGAGCCGGGCCGGATAATCATGGTTTTTTCGAATTCTTCGTCGTCGGCGGTGGCGTGCTCGTTGATGTATTTGAGCTCGTGTTTGCCGATGCCCACTACGTCGCCGTCGCGTAACGCATGCTTCTTGATGAGCTTGCCGTTGACGTAGGTGCCGTTGGTGCTGCCGAGATCTTCGAGGAAGGAGTCATCCAGGATGGTGATGACGAGCGCGTGCTTGCCGCTGACGGCCAGATTGTCGATCTGGATGTCGTTGTCGGGCTTGCGGCCGATGGTCATCCGCTCTTTCTTGAGCTGGAATTCCCCTTGCACGGCGCCATTCAGGCTGAGTACCAGTTTGCCCATAGTCGTGTCCTGTCAGGCTCCCATCAGGAAACTTTTGATTCTGGTGAGCGGCCCTCCCGTCGGAATGCTATCGAGAGTAGCTCTGGCCAAAACCACGGTTACGTTGTCCTTACCACCGTTCTGATTCGCAAGGCGAACAAGTTCCTGTGCGGCAGTCGAAAGGTTAGCACCATATTTCCCGAGGGTTAAGCTAATTTCTTCATCTTGAACCATATCATTCAGGCCATCCGAGCACAGCAGGAAAATGTCCCCTGCGGCCAGTGGCTGCTGCTGTATGTCTACCAGCACCATCTCTTCAACGCCGAGTGCCCGGGTAACGAGATTTTTTGGGGTATTCGCCTGCGCCTCTTCTGCGCTGTAGAACCCCCGGTCGATCATTTCCTGAACCAGGGAATGGTCGTTGGTCATCTGTTGCAGCTGGTTGTCCCGAAACCGGTAAATCCGCGAATCGCCCACATGGGCCAGGGTGACCCCGGTGGCCGTGAACAGGGCGGCCACGATCGTCGTGCCCATGCCCTGACACTGCGGCAGCGCGTTCGCCGCGTTGTAAATTCTCGTGTTCGCGCGCCCGATTGAGTCACGCATCACTTGCGCCTGGTCCGAATCTGCAGAACGTGACTTACGGACTGGCGTAAGCGCTTCACGGATGCCGTCCAGCACAACCTGCACGGCAATTGCGCTGGCGACTTCGCCTGACTTGTAGCCCCCCATGCCGTCGGCGACCAGCGCCAGTCCCATGGAGGCATCGGTGACGGCACTGTCTTCGTTGTGTTTGCGCTTCAGGCCCGCGTGCGAGACGTTCGAAAATTCGACCTGTGGACGACTGCTCACCGTGGGGCCTCCGGGGCAGTTCTAGGCGCCGACCTGCTTGGCGCAGGCCTGAATGTCGCGTGCCATATCGGCGCCGGTCTGATAGCGCTGGTTCACATCTTTTTGCAGGGCCTTGTTGATGATCTCCGACAGGCAGGGGCGCTGTGCCGCCAGTTCCGGCCGGATTTCCGCGATATCCTGATGCGGTTCGTTCGCAATCTTGTACATCAAGGTGGCCATCGATTCGCCCTGGAAGGGCAGCTTGCCGATCACCATCTGGTAGAGCATCACGCCCAGCGAGAACAGGTCGGAGCGTCCGTCTACTTTCTTTCCGGAGAGCTGTTCGGGCGACATGTAAGACGGCGTGCCCAGCACCATGCCGGTCTTGGTTTTGCTCGAATCGGTGATGCGGGCAATGCCAAAGTCGGTCAACTTGACCGTCTTCTTGGTCGGTTCATACATGATGTTGGCGGGTTTGATGTCGCGATGAACGACGTTGGCCTTGTGCGCGTAGTCCAGCGCCAGCGCCGCCTTGAAAATAATCCCGAGCACGATCGGTAACGGCAGCAGCGTATCGGCTTTGGTGTAGCGTGCGAGGTCGTGGCCTTCCAGAAATTCCATGGCGATATAGGCCAGGTCGTGCTCTTCGCCGGCATCGTAAATCGTCACGATATTGGGATGCTGCAGGCGGCCGGCCGTTTCCGCTTCGCGGAAGAAGCGGGACTTCACTTCATCAAGTTCGTCCGCTTCAAATTCCTGCGAGAGCGCCATGGTCTTGATGGCCACGATGCGATTGATCTTGGGGTCCTTGCCGAGATACACCACACCCATCGCGCCCTTGCCCAGTTCGCGCTCGACGGCATAGCGGCCCAGCATGGTCTGCGGCATGCCGGGACCGGCCGGCATAATCGCCGTGCCGCCCGCGCCCGTGCTGCCCGGCGGCCGCCCGCTGGGGTAGAGCAGCTGGGTGTCCATCATGTGCCGCGCTTGATTAATTTTGGCCTGTATGTCGCGGAATTTCGGGTTTTTCGAGTGCATGTACTCGTAAACCAGCATCGCTTTTTCGGGTTTGCGTTTGACCTGAAAGTCGGTGGCCAGCGCGTACAAGGATTCGAGCAGCTCATCGTCCACGGGGCAACGACGGAAATACTCAAAGGCATTGTCCAACTCGCCTTTCTGCTGGAATTGCAGTGCGAGCTGGCGGTTTGACATGGCGGCCTTCAGATCGCTGTCGGCCGCGCCGCGTTCGGTCGCGAGATAGCGCTTGGTGGTCAGCAGCAAATGACCACTGAGCAGCAAGGCTGCCGCAGTCACCAACTGGATCCAGTTCGCCGTCGCCACCATCGCGCCGATTTCAGTTCCCAGCAGCACAAGCAGCAGGCTTGCGCTACCCAGCGCTGCCGGCCCAGCTTTCAGCCGCGGTAACACCAGGGTCAGGTAGCCGGCGACGAGCAATACGGCCAGCAGTTCAAGCCACAAGGCCCAGTCGGGCGATACGAAAAAGTGCTGATTAAGAATGCTGGCAACTTGATGCGCCAGAATCAGCACCGGGCCCTTGGCCTCGCCGACCGGCGTGTAGAGATCGGAGCCCACGCCGAACGCGGTAGGGCCAATCAGCACCACTTTATCCTTGAAACTCTCAAGCGCGGTCTTACCCTGCAGCACGTCGTAGAACGAGTAGACGGGAAAGGGCGCACGGCCGTCGGTATCCCCGTAGTAGAACGTGTACATGTGGGAGTTGGGGTCGGTTTTGATGCGTAGACCACCCAACTGCACGGAGTCGCCCAGCGCCAGTTTGATGTCCTTCGCACCCAAATTGAGGCTTTTCGCGGCGGTCGCCAGCGCGAGCGAAGGGAAATACTGGTCGTAGTAGCGCACCACCAGCGGCTCACGTCGCAGCGTGCCGTCGCTGTCCACCGGATTCATCAGGGAGCCGAGCCCCGAGGCCGCGGTGCCGAGGGCCGCGACAGGCGCCGCGACGTCAATCATGGTCGGCGGGAAGTACTCATTACTGCCGCCGGGATCGCTGATATTTTCTGCAGGAAGTGCGAAGCGACTGACATATTCCGGCAACGGCTGGTCGGGGTTGCCAATGATTTCCCCGGGCGTGAATTGCATGCCCAGCACCGTGTTGCCGGCGCTGCTCATGGTTTGACCCAGGATGGTGTCGGTGTCCAGCGCCGTCAGCGCATCAGTAAGGGTTTTGTTGACGTCGCCACCTGCGCCGCTGATCGTTGCCGAGGACAACTCGGTGCGCAGTTGCTTGATCCACTTCAAACCCGGATCGACCTGAGGTTCAGAATAGAACACGGTGGACGCGACGGCCCTGGCGCCGGCGTCGTGCAGTTTGTTGATCAGGGTAGCGTGGATATCTCGCGGCCAGGGCCAGCGACCAATGTTTTGAATGCTTTGGTCGTCGATCGCCACAATGGCGATTTGGTCCTTGCGCGTACTGGCCTCGCGCGAGGACAGCCGCACCCCAAGGTCATAGGCCATGCCCTCGAGTTTAGCCAGCGGTGCAGAACCAATGACCCAAGCCAGAATAAAGGCCATCGAAATGACAAGGCCCACGAAACGGTCGGATTTCCAGAAAGCTTTAGGCATGGCCGAACCGTAATCTCCAACGTTGTTTGGACCCGATGGTAACCTCCGGTCCGGGTGGGTGAACACCGTAATCCATTCCGGATGCGAATTCAGTCACACATTCTGGCCACGGCCTCCCGTGCAGAGTCGCGGGCTTGGCGGAGATCTGCCTCGCCCAGAATGCGCTTGGTGCCGTCTTGTTCGCGGTCGTACAGGTAGGTCGCTTCGTTAAGTTCCAGCGCCTGCGTTTTGGCCTGCTCGCAGCCTACCCTGCGCTTGTGCTCCACGTCGCGCGCTTGTTTTCGATCGGCCTCGCGCTGGGCGCGCTCGCCGGCGAACTCCTCAAGCAAGCGCTCTGTGTGTTGGGTGCGATCAGGAGCCGCGCCGGACCTTGCGTGGCTGGGTGTCAGCTTGATGGCGCTTGCGCCTGGGCCATTGGGGCGGTCGCCAAAATGGGTTTTGCCATTCGCATCAGTCCAGCGGTAAATCTCAGCCGCCACACCGCAGACGCCAAGCACCATGCCCAGCGTGAATACGAGTAGTTGCGGTTTGGTCCCGGGACGGCGCATTGGCGAGTAGAACCCCGATGAAGTGTTCGTCGCGCATTGAAACGAAAGGCCGGCCCTCATGCAATTGTGAGCAGGCACCGCGGGTTCGCGCCTTACACCCGGAATTTGGCGGGATAAGTTCCCGTGGTCATCAAGTTGGCGGCGCTGAAGGCTGAGCGCTGGCCGATAAAAATCTTTAAGCAGCGGATTTTTATGAATAAATAGAGAAATTCTGCGGCGGCCATGAAATTTGGCAGAGCGCGTTTTAGGTCTTAGTGTGGACTCGTGGCCGGCAAGGACGCTGGCCCGGAGTGCGGCAAGCCAGGACGGTGCAGTCGCACGCCGGGTGGTCTTCCCTGCGAGGGACGCAAGGATGGGTTGGGATAGACCAAGTACCGGTGCCCGTTAACGGCGGGCACCGGTACTTCTTTCGAAGGCGCGCAGCGAGGCCCGTGGGCCTCGTCGACTCAGCGCTCGAGCAACGGCAGCTTGCCGGGTTTGCCCTTCCACTCTTCGTGGTCAGCCGGCGGGTCTTTCATCTCATTAATGACCGGCCAGTCCTTCGCAAGCTCGGCATTCAGCTTGAGGAACGGCTGTTCCGCATCGGTCAGGTCATCTTCCGACTTGATGGCTTCCGCCGGGCATTCGGGCTCGCACAGGGTGCAGTCAATGCACTCGTCCGGGTCGATGACCAGCATGTTCGGGCCTTCGTGGAAGCAATCCACCGGGCATACTTCAACGCAGTCGGTGTATTTGCACTTGATGCAGTTTTCGGTCACTACAAAAGTCATGGTGGTCAGCACTTCAATTTAAGGTGCGGGCATTATAGCCATGACTCGCCCGAGTAAAACCATGCGGTGGCGTATGGAAGGACTCTCGCGTCTTATTCGCGGGCCAGATCGCGCAGGCGATACAGCAGATCCAGCGCTTCCCGGGGCGATAGCTCATCGGGTTGCAGATTACGCAGCAGCTCAAGCGCGGGGGATGAAGGCAGAGGCAGGGGCAGATTCTGCTGCGGAGTTTCTGGGTCGGCGGCCAGGTAGTGTGCCGTCAACAGGGCAAGCCGGTCGCGGGCCCGGGCCACCACGCTCCGGGGCACCCCGGCGAGCAGCGCCACCGCCAAACCAAAACTTTGATTGGCCGGACCTTCGCGTACCGCGTGCAGGAACACGACTTTTTCTTCGTGCTCCACCGCGTCCATCCGGACGTTGCCCACGCTGGGCAATTCCTTGGCGAGCGCGGTCAGTTCGAAGAAGTGGGTCGCGAACAGGGTAAAAGAGCGATTCACGCAAGCCAGATGCTCAGCCGCCGCCCAGGCCAGCGACATGCCGTCGAACGTGCTGGTGCCGCGACCGATCTCATCAATCAGCACCAGACTACTGGCGGTTGCCTGGCGGAGGATCTGCGCGGTCTCGGTCATTTCAAGCATGAACGTGCTGTGGCCGCGACTGACGCTGTCGGAGGCCCCGATGCGGGTGAAGATGCGGTCCAGCGGGCCAAAGCAGGCGTCGTTGGCAGGCACGTAACTGCCGCTGTGGGCGAGCACGGCGATGAGCGCGGTCTGCCGCATATAGGTCGACTTGCCGCCCATGTTAGGTCCCGTCACCACCAGCATCCGACGCGCATCCTCCAGCAGCAAATCGTTAGCCACAAAAGGCTCTTCGCCGCGTTGTTCGACCACCGGGTGACGCCCCTGCCGAATCTCGACCAGCGGCTGATCGCTAAACCGGGGCGGCCGATAGCCCAGCGTTTCTGCGCGCTCGGCAAAGCAGGCCAGCACGTCAAGTTCGGCGAGCGCGGCCGCGGCGTCCCTCAGGGCGTTGGCCTCTTCGGCCAGTTGCGCCAGCAGTCCGGCATAGAGCGTTCGCTCGCGACCCAGCGACTGGTCGTGGGCGCGCAGCACGCGGGTTTCGAAGCCTTTGAGTTCGGGGGTGATGTAGCGCTCCACACCTTTTAGCGTCTGGCGCCTGACGTAGTCGGCGGGCACCGCATCGCCGCGGCTGCGGCCGAGTTCGATGTAATAACCGTGCACCCGGTTGTAGCCGACCTTCAGCGTGCCAATGCCCGTGCGTTCGCGCTCGCGTTGCTCGAGGTCGAGGAGATAGGCGTCGGCGTCGCCGGCCAGCGTGCGGAGTTCATCTAATTCGGCGTCATAGCCCGGGGCGATCACGCCACCATCGCGGGTGGTGAGCGGCGGCTGCTCAACGACCGCACGTTCGAGCAGGCCCAGCATGGTCGAAAACGCCGGGCAACGCGCGACGAGGGCGGCCAGCAAGGGCGCGCCCGTGTCCGGCAGGCAGGCGGTAATGCCGGGCAGCATGCGCAAGGTCTGGCGTAATCCGGCGAGGTCGCGCGGTCGGGCCGTCCCCAGCGAGAGGCGGGTGGTAATGCGTTCAAGGTCAGCAATCTGGCGCAACTGGTCGCGCAGCGAACTCAGCGTCAAGGCGTGCAGCAGGACGTCGACCGCCTGCAAGCGTTGCCGGATTACAGCATGGTCGCGACTGGGGCTTTGGAGCCAGCGCCGGATCAAGCGACCGCCCATGGCCGACGCCGTGGTGTCCATCAGCGCAACGAGACTATGCCGCTCATCGCCATCCGGCCCAATGGCAATTTCCAGATGGCGACGGGTGGCCGGGTCGAGCACGATGGCCTCGCTTACCTGCTCGATTTTAGGCGCCTGTAGTTGCGGTACCGGGCCGCAGTGCGTTTCTTCGCAGTAGGCGAGCAGGGCACCTGCCGCGCCGCTCAGCGCGGCTGCGTAGTCGAAGCCCAGCCCTCGCAGGCTGCCCAGTCCGAACCGCTCGCGCAGCTGGCGCTCGCCGGTCGCCGGGTCAAACTGCCAGGCGGGGCGACGTTTGGCCCGCGTCAGTGCGACCGGCGGCGGCGCGTCGTCCGGATGCAGCACTTCTGCCGGCACCAGACGCCCTAACTCTGCCTCCAGCGCCTGCGTGTCGGCCAGCAACGCGACCCTGAACCTACCGCTGGCAATGTCTGCCCAGGCCAGCCCGATCTGTCGATCCCGCACGCAGACAGCGGCCAGCAGGGTTTCGGTGCGGGCGCTGAGCAGGGCATCGTCGGTTACGGTTCCGGGCGTCAGGATTCTTGAGACGCGGCGCTCGACCGGCCCTTTGCTGGTTGCCGGGTCGCCGACCTGTTCGCAGACCACGACCGATTCGCCCATTTTCAGCAGGCGGGCGAGATAGCCCTCGGCCGCGTGCGCGGGAACGCCGGCCATTGCGATTTTCTCGCCGCCGCTTTCCCCACGCGAGGTCAGCGTGATGTCGAGCAGGCGGGCGGCGCGTTGCGCATCCTCGAAGAAAAGCTCGTAGAAATCGCCCATCCGGTAGAAGAGCAGCTGTTCGGGGTACTCGGCTTTGACCCCCAGATACTGGCGCATGACCGGCGTGTGGGCGCTCAGGTCGCGCATGTTCAGGGTGCTCCCGGCGCGAGCAGCAGGTCGATCCCCTCGACCAGACCTCGGGCCCGTGCGCCGGTTGCCGCTTCGGTCGCGTCATTCCCCTCAGCGGCCCGGCCGAGGCTGGCACGGGCGAGCCTGAGTTGAACCACGCCCAGGTTATGCCAGGCCCGGGTCAGGCCAGGGTCGCGACGGGTCGCTTCGGCGTAGGCGGTTGCGGCTTCTGGCAGGCGGCCTGTCCGGGTGTAGAGATTGCCCAGTTTGAACGGGGCCTGACCGTCTCCGGGAACCGCTTTGGCCAGCGCCAGATAGTCGCGTTCGGCGCTTGCCCAGTCGCGCGCGGCGTAGGCCTCCTCCGCGCGCTGACGGAGCGCGTCCTCGCTAACCGGCGCGACGGCGGCTGGGGCAGCGCTTCGTTCGCGCGGGGTCCCGCTGGCGCAGGCCAGCATCAGCCCGACCAGCGGCCAGAGCAGCAGGGGGCGTAAAGATCGACTTGAGAACAGGCGGGGCATGACGGCGGATTTGCTCAATCGCGGCAGATGACTCTCGGGTAGGGCAATATAGCAGCCCCGCCGCAGGCGGAACCTACCGCACGCTCACTTGAATTGGGCTAGCCCTGTCCCCATTTCGGGGACTTTCGACACAGCCAGAGATGAGGCCATGACGACCACCGCTACCAAAGAAACCCTGGGCTTCCAGTCCGAGGTCAACCAGTTACTGGACCTCGTGATTAACTCCCTCTATAGCAACCGCGAAATTTTCCTGCGCGAGCTGATTTCGAACGCTTCGGATGCGATCGAAAAGTTGCGCTTCTCGGCGCTCTCCGACGAGTCTCTCTACGAGGGGGATCCGGAGACTGCGATCGACATCGAGTTCGACCGCGACGCGAATACCCTGACGGTACGGGACGCCGGGATCGGCATGTCGCGCGAGGACGTGGTCGCCAATCTGGGCACGATTGCCAAGTCCGGCACGCGTGAGTTTTTCGGCGCGCTGAGCGGGGATTCGCGTCAGGATTCGCAGCTCATCGGCCAGTTTGGCGTAGGTTTCTACGCAGCGTTTATCGTGGCCGACAAGGTCACCGTGCTCTCGCGGAAGGCGGGGGCGCCGGAAGGCGTGCGCTGGGAATCAGATGGTCGCGGCGAGTTCACGGTTGAACCCTGCGCGCGCAGCCGCCGCGGTACCGAGATCATCCTGCACCTGAAGGAAGACGCGCTGGAATATGCGGATGAATGGCGGTTGCGCGGGCTCATCAAGAAGTACTCGGACCATATCGCTGCACCGATTCGCATGGCATCCGCGCAGACCGCAGAGCCGGAAGACGGTGAAGCGGCCCCAGCCCCGGCGCTGGAGACCATCAACAGCGCGACCGCGCTCTGGGTCCGTGCCAAGCAGGACATCAGCGATGACGACTACAAAGCGTTCTACAAGCACATTTCGCATGATTTTGAAGACCCCATGGTGTGGGTCCACACCAAATCAGAAGGCAAGCTGGAATACACCACCCTGTTCTTCATTCCCAACCGGCCCCCGTTCGATCTGTTCGACCGCGACGTCAAGCGGGGTATCAAGCTTTACGTCCAGCGCGTGTTCATCATGGACGATGCCGAGCAGCTGTTGCCCCGCTACCTGCGCTTCGTGCGCGGGATCGTCGACACCCGCGATTTGCCGCTCAACGTCTCGCGTGAAATCCTGCAGCGGAACAAGGCCATCGACACCATTCGCGGCGCGTCGATCAAGAAAATTCTCGGTCTGATCGAGACGCTCGCGAGCGGTGAAGATTACGGCAAATTCTGGAGCACCTTCGGCCGTGTCTTGAAAGAAGGCGTCATCGAAGACGCCCCCAATCGCGAGCGGGTGGCCAAACTGCTGCGCTTCGCGTCCACGCTCGACGATGCCGCCGAGCCGGCGGTGTCGCTAGAGCATTACGTCAGCCGCATGAAGGAAGGGCAAAAAGCCATCTACTTCCTGACCGCAGAAACCCACGCCACCGCCAAGGCCAGTCCGCACCTTGAAGTATTCCGCGCGCGCGGCGTGGAAGTGCTTTTGCTGTCCGACCCGGTCGACGAATGGGTGGTCCAGCATCTGACCGAATTTGACGGCAAGCCGCTGCGCTCGGTGACTCAGGGCAAGCTGGAACTCCCCGGCGACGAAGAGACCGCAGAGAAGCCGGAAGATGCCGAAGCCTCCGCGCTGGTCGGGAAGCTGAAGGCCGCGCTCGAAGGCAAGGTGAGTTCGGTTCGGGCCTCTACCCGACTGACCGATTCACCGGCCTGCCTGGTGGGCGATGAATACGATATGAGCATCAATATGCAGCGGATTTTGCGGGCCGCCGGGCAGGAGGTGCCGCCGAGCACGCGGATCCTTGAAGTCAACGAAAAGCACCCGCTGTTGATGCGTCTGGCGAGCGAGGAAGGCGAACAGCGCTTTGCCGATCTGGCCGTGCTGCTGTTTGAGCAGGCCGTGCTGGCCGAAGGCGGGCGACTGGACGACCCAGCGGCATTTGTCCGTCGGGTCAATCAACTGCTCATTGATGCAGCCGGCTAGGCCAGCGGACCGGCGAAGTCGGCGAGCGATCCGCTAATGGCCCCGCGGCTCGCGACGCCACGGCGTCTCGTTCTGAATGCAGAGCGCCGCTTTCAGCGCGCACGGCTGGTGTTTGGTCACGGGACCGACAATGCGCGTGACGAAGCGGTGTTTCTGGTGTTTCACGCGCTGGGGCTGCCGTTCAGCGTCGACGATGTAACGCTGGACCGTCCGGTCGATGCGGCGGCAGCGGAAGCGGTGGAAGCGCTGATTCGCCGCCGGATCGACGAGCACAAACCGGCCGCCTATCTGACCGGCCGGATGTGGTTTTGCGGGCACGAGTTCGCCGTCGACGAGCGTGTGCTGGTGCCGCGCTCACCCATCGGTGAACTGATCAACGCGCGTTTTGCGCCCTGGCTGGACGTGGGGCGCGTGCGACGCGTGCTCGACATCGCCACCGGCAGCGGTTGCATCGCGATCGCGACGGCGCTCGCATTGCCCGACGTTGAAGTCCACGCGACCGACATCTCGGCTGACGCCCTGGCGGTCGCGCGGGTGAATGCCGAACGGCTGGGCGTGGCGCAACGGGTGCAGTTTCATTTGGCCGACATTTATCCGCCGGCGGGCGGGCCCTATGACCTGATTCTGGCCAACCCGCCCTATGTGCCGCGCGCAGAGTTTGAAGCGCTGCCGGCCGAATACCTGCACGAACCGGCGCTGGGGCTGGTCTCTGGCGACGATGGTCTGGATGTGGTCCGCCGCTTGTTGGCGGCCTTACCGGATTATCTGGCCTCGACGGGCACGCTCATCATGGATACCGGTGCGACCTCTGATGCCCTCGCGGCCGCTTTCCCGGATTTGCCTTTTATCTGGCCTGAGATGCTTCACGGCGGCGATGGCATTTCAGTGCTTCACGCACCGGATTTGCCCCGCGGCCGTGGCGACGCGCGCGGCCGCAGTCGCTAGAATGCAGACATGTCAGGAAATACTTTTGGAACGCTGTTCAGCGTCACGAGCGCCGGTGAATCCCACGGCGCAGGTTATGTCGGCATCGTAGACGGCTGTCCGCCGGGCCTCGCGATCTGCGAGGCCGATCTCCAACGCGATCTTGACCGCCGTAAACCGGGCCAGTCCCGGCACACCACGCAACGGCGCGAACCGGACGAAGTACGCATCATGTCGGGCGTGTTTGAGGGTGTTACCACCGGCACCCCGATCGGCTTCGTGATCGAAAACACCGACCAGAAGTCGAAGGATTACGGCGCAATCAAGGATAAATTTCGGCCAGGTCACGCCGACTACGCCTATCTGCACAAGTACGGCATCCGCGACTATCGCGGTGGCGGGCGTTCCTCAGCTCGTGAAACCTGCGTGCGCGTTGCTGCTGCCGGTATTGCCCGCAAGTATTTGTCCGAACGCTACGGCATCAGCATCGTCGGTTATCTGGCGCAGCTCGGGCCGGTACCGCTGCCTTGCGATGACCTTACCGCCATCGACAGCAACCCGTTTTTTTGCGCTGCCCCGTCCCACGTCCCCGAACTCGAAGCCTTCATGGACGCCCTGCGTAAAAGTGGCGATTCCGTCGGCGCCCGTGTCAACGTCATCGCCCGTGGCGTGCCGCCGGGCTGGGGTGAGCCGGTGTTTGACCGGCTCGATGCCGACATCGCCAAAGCCATGATGGGGCTCAATGCGGTCAAAGGCGTAGAGATTGGCGATGGCTTTGCAGTGGTTGAACAGCGCGGCACCGAACACCGCGATGAAATGTCGCCGACGGGCTTCCTCAGTAATCACGCGGGTGGCGTGCTCGGGGGTATTTCAACCGGGCAGGATTTGCTGGTTAGTCTCGCCTTGAAGCCCACCTCGAGCATCCGGCTCACCGGTCAAACCATCGACCTGCACGGCGAGCCTGCCAGCATCGAAACGCTGGGCCGGCACGATCCCTGTGTCGGAATCCGCGCAGTCCCGGTGGCGGAGGCAATGCTGGCGCTGGTGTTGATGGACCACGCCCTGCGACATCGTGGGCAGAACGCCGACGTGCGCGCCGGAATTCCTGACATCAGTCAGCCGCGCTAATCCTGTCCGCGGATGAACGACGCCGACACCCCGGAGTCTGCCCTTGCGCTGGAGGAGATCCGCGCAGGCTTGCGCGAGGCAGTCTCTAGCAAGCAGGGACTCAGTCTCGTTGGCGGGGGCACCAAGGCTTTCTTACGGCCCGCGTCGCAGTCTCCGGTTCTTTCGCTGGCTGCTTATCGTGGCATCGTTGACTACGCGCCGGCCGAACTGGTGGCCGTGGTGCGTGCCGGTACGCGGCTACAGGCACTCATCGACGCGTTGGCCGCCGAAGGTCAGCAACTCGCCTTTGAGCCGCCGCACACCGGTGCCGCATCGACCGTTGGCGGCGTGATTAGCGCAGGCTTCTCCGGCCCGGCCCGGCCGTACACCGCGGCGGTCCGCGACCATGTGTTGGGGATCAAACTGCTCGCCGTGACCGGCGAGGTGCTGCGTTTTGGCGGCCGGGTGATGAAAAACGTGGCGGGCTACGATATTTCGCGACTGGTGGTGGGCGCTTGGGGCGCGTTTGGGCCGGTGCTGGAAGTGGCGCTAAGGGTCGTGCCGAAACCTGCAGTCGAACGCTGCCTGTGCTGTGCGCTGCCGTCCGCGGAAGCGTGGCCATGGGTTGCGCGCAGCCTGAGCCGGCATTGGCCCATTACCGGTCTGTGTTATGACGGCACACAACTCCATCTGCGCCTCGCCGGTTCGGCTGCCGCGGTCGAGTCCGCGTGTGGCGCGCTGGGCGCGCAGGTCGGTGAAGAGCCCCCGGAGTTCTGGGCTCGCTTGCGCGACTGGCAACTTCCATTTTTTGCAGACCCCCGCCCCCTCTGGCGCGTCGTGCTGCCGCTTGCTGCGCCGGATCCGGGGCTCTCGGGGCTGACGCTGACCGATTGGGGCGGTGCGCAACGCTGGCTGAAGACGGACGCGCCGCCTGATGAGATCAGAACACGCGTGGCGGCGATCGGCGGCAATGCCTGGCCTTTTGACCATCGGTTTGCCATGCGTTCGTGGGCCCTTCCGCCTGCGCGACTGCAACTCGAAGCTCGACTCCGGCATAGCTTCGATCCCGACGGCATATTCAATCCTGAACTGGCGATGGAAGAGGGCTGACGATGCGAGCGCGCCTCGATCCTGCGATTACAGCAACGCCCGAGGGCGAGGAGGCCGCGGCGATCCTGCGGGCCTGCGTGCATTGCGGATTTTGCAACGCGACTTGTCCGACCTATCAGCTGACCGGCGATGAGCGCGACGGTCCGCGTGGCCGGATCTACCAGATGAAGTCGCTGCTTGAAGGCGAGCAGGTGGGTACCGAGACCAGGCTGCATCTCGACCGTTGCCTGACCTGTCGTTCCTGCGAAACCACCTGCCCCTCCGGGGTGCGCTACGGGCGCTTGCTCGATCTGGTTAAACCGCGGCTGGAGCAATCCGTGCCGCGCACGCCGTCCCAGCGTGTAATGCGCTGGGCGTTGCGCAAGCTGATTCCCTCGCCACTATTTGGCTGGCTGCTGCGGGTTGGACGCTGGTTGCGGCCAGCGCTGCCTGCGGTGCTGGCGCGTGAGATTCCGCCACTGCGCCCCGTAGGAATCTGGCCGCCCGTGCGCCATGCCCGGCGTTGGCTTGCACTCATAGGCTGCGTGCAGGCGGACGCCAGGCCGTCAATCGACGCAGCGGCAGCCCGCGTGCTGGACCGCTGCGGACAATCCCTCTCGCAAGTCCCGGGCAGCGGGTGCTGCGGGGCGCTTGCCTATCATCTGGGCGCACACGGAGAGGCCGCGGCGATGGCCCGCAAAAATATTGATGCCTGGTGGCCGCAACTGGAGGCCGGCGCGACCGGTGTGCTGAGCACGGCCAGCGGTTGCACCAGCTTTTTGAAAGACTACGGCGAATTGCTGGCCCACGACCCTGACTATGCGGCGCGGGCGCAGGCGCTCTCCGCCAAGGTGCGCGATTTGAGCGAGGTGATTGAGTCCCGCGAAGTCGCGGCGCTAGGACTTCAGCTTGATCAAACGATAGCTATCCAGACGCCTTGCTCGCTGCAGCACGCCTTGCGCGGCAACGGGCGAGTGGAAGGCTTGCTCGCAGCGGCCGGCGCGCGGCTGGTGCCGGTGGCCGATGGCCATCTGTGCTGCGGCTCGGCGGGCACCTATTCCTTGCTACAGCCGGCATTCAGCAAGGCTTTGCGGAAGCGGAAGGTGTCAGCCTTGGAAGCAGGTAGCCCGGAAGTCGTGGCCACAGCCAACATCGGCTGCATGCTGCATCTTGAGAAGGGCATGCGCACGCCGATCAGGCACTGGATAGAAGTACTGGACGAGGCGGCCGCAAGGACCGCCCCGTTGCGACCGGAGCGCTAGTAAACCTTCAGCACCGAGGATTCGTCTGCGGCCGCGGCGGGCGCGGCAGTCGCCTCGGGCTCATCGAGATAGTCGTCGATACTCTCGCTGGGCGGATTACCGTCGTAAATCTTGAATTCGCGTTGCTGACGATACGCTTCACGCACGAAGGTATAGGGATCGAGCGCGGCCTGATCGCGGATGTTGGTTTCTTCGAGAAGGTTGGCCCGCATGTTGATGGTATTGATTACCCCTAGCGGCACAGTGACCACCGCGTTGAGGTAGGTCAGCGGGTTGAGCGCCATGGCGGAGGCCACGTTGGGCAAATCGCGCAGGGAATTTGGACCCATCAGCGGAAGCACCATGTAGCGCCCTTCGCCGACGCCCCACTTGCCCAGCGTCTGCCCCAGATCTTCATCGTGCGCCGGCATGCCGAGTTTGGTCGCCGGGTCGAATAAGCCACCCAGCCCGACGGTGCTGTTCACGACAAAGCGGCCGCTGTCGGAGGCGAAATCGCTGACCTTGCCCTGAAGCAGGTCATTGGCCATGACGTTCAGATAGTTCACGTTCTCGAAGGCGTTGGTCACGCCGGCACGGACCGGCTTGGGCGTCGCCCAGACATAACCCTTTGCCACCGGGGTGAAGAAGTTGCGGTCAAGGCTGTCGTTGAAATTGTAGAAAGCCCGGTTGGGCTTTTCCCAAGGGTCGGACGGATTGCTCGGCGCCGTGCTGGCGCATCCGCCGAGTAGCGTTGCCAGACTCAGGCTCAAAAGCCCCTTGGCCACCAGTTCTTTGTTCATCTTGTCAGGGTTCCAGGCGAAGGTGTTGGGTCCGTCGGAGGTGTGTTGGATAGGCATTTATTTGCCGGACGCTGCGTATGATGCAACCTTGGCCTTCAATTTCGCAACCAGCGAATCAACCCCTTCGGAGGCGATGATGCCGTCATATTCGGAGCGCTTCAGTCCGAGGTCGGACACGCCTTCAGCTACCACATTCACAATGCGGTAGTCGTCGTTATTGCGGGTCAGCACATAGTTGAGCGACACCCGTTTGCCCTCCCCGGTCACGATATTGGTGCGGACCAGTTCGGCGTTCTTTTTCTGTTCGTGGCCCAGCGTCTCAAACTTTTCGCCGCCGAAGTCCGAAAAATTATCCGCGTAGGTGGCCACGCTAAGGTCGCGGAAGGTTTGCAGAAAGGTTTGGCGCTGGTCCTCGGTCATTTTTTGCCAGTGACGCCCGGTGGCGACCTTGGCGATGGCCGGGAAATCGAAGGTGCTGTCGAGCACCGGTCCCAACTGAGCTACCCGGCCCTTGAAACCCAGGGTCTTAGCGTCCTTCATCGCCGCCAGCAGCGCCGCGTGGAGGGTCTCGACGACGGCAGTGGCTTCCGCTGCCAGCGCGCCGCAGGGCAAGCCGAGGGACAACAGCAGCAGGAGGCGAGGGGCGAGTTTCAACATGTTCATGATCCTTGGCGGGTTGGCGCGTTCAACGGTCGTAGCTGCGGTTTTTCCAGCGCGAGCGTTCTCCACGGAAATAACGGATGGCGGACGTCCAGGTCATTGCCAAATAAAGCGAGGCGGCGAGCGGCAAAGTTGCAGCCCACCACCAGCTACGGTCATAAAATCTGAGCACCGGCAGATAGCTGCCCATCATCGCAAGGCAGCCGAACGCGGCAGCCAGTCGCACCCCGCTGCCGGGGACGAAAAGCCCCAGCACCGGCACCAGAAAAGTCAGCACCAGTAACGCAGTACACAGGAGCAGCAGGGGCGTTGAATAGCGCAGCTGCGTGAACGCGGTACGCGCCACCATATTCCAGATACTGCTGACCGAGTCGTAAGGGCGCGCCGCCGCGACATCGCGGGAAAGTCCCAGCCAGGTTTGGCCGCCGTGCTGTTTCACGGCTCGCGCCAGCGTGCAGTCGTCGATCAGGGCGTCACGCAAGGCCGCGAAGCCGCCGAGGCCACGCAAGGTGTCGGTCTTGATCAAAATGCAGCCGCCGGCGGCGGCGGCGATCCAGCGCGTCTTGCCGTTGGCGAGCGCGAAGGGGTAAAGCATTTTGAAGAAGTAGATGAATGGCGGAATCAGCAGTTTTTCGAACCAGTGCTGCATCGAGAGCGACGCCATCACCGACACCAGGTCGCGGTTTTCACGCTCCAGCTTGCCCAGCAGCGCGTCGAGAATGCCCGGCGCCAGCGCGATGTCGGCGTCCATCAGCAGGACGTAGCGCGTCTCAACCTCTCGCAGCCCCTGCTCCAGGGCCCATAGCTTGCCCGACCAGCCAGACGGAGGCCGTTGACCTGCGAGCACGGTGAGTTGGTGGATACCCAGCCCGCGTGCCAGATTGCCGGTGCCGTCGTCGCTTTCATCGTCAATCAGAATGATGCGGGCCAAATCACCCTGCGCGGCGAGGCGGGGCAGGGTCTCGGTGATGCAGAGCGCCTCGTTGCGCGCCGGGACGAGCGCGGTGACTTCAGCAAGACCGCCCGCGGAGCCCGGCGCGGCGGCCGAGATTTGCTCGCGTGTGCCCCACGGGCGCCACGGCAACAGAAGAATGGAAAGCCAAACCAGCGCGGCGGCCAGCGCCCAAATCAGCATCTGAAGACCGTGATCAGACGAGGGTATGCGGCGCCTGGCTCACGGGCTCAGGCGACGCGCTTGGTGTCGGATCCCGTCGGCGCGGTCGCCGGACGCGGCGCATCCGGCACCGCTTCCGGGTAGCGGAACGGCACTTCCGGCGCCATCGGGCCGTCGGTGCGTGGCCCGAAGAAAGCCACCTTCGCCGCCTTGAGCGGGTGGGAGAAGGTGTCCTCAACGGCGGTCATTTCGTATCCGCAATGCATCATGCAGTTGGCGCATTTCGGATTCACCCCGGTGCCATATTTATCCCACTCGGTCTCGTTCATCAGGCCGTCGAAGGTTTTGGCATAGCCTTCGCCGACCAACAGGTAACAGGGCTTCTGCCAGCCGAACACGTTACGTGTCACAGCGCCCCACGGGGTGCAGTGGTAGGTCTGGTTGCCGGCGAGAAAATCCATGTACAGCGGCGACTGGTTGAAGCGCCACTTGCGGCCACGGGCCAGGCGGAAGATGTCGCGGAACAGCTGCTTGCTGGACTCGCGCTTGAGAAACACGTCCTGGCGGGGGGCGCGCTCGTAGCTGTAGCCCGGCGACATCGTCACCGCTTCCACATCAAGCGCCATCATGCGATCCATGAAGTGGCCAATTTCGGGGGCGGTTTCGCCCTGGAAAAGCGTGCAGTTGACGGTGACCCGGAAACCACGCGCACGCGCCTTGCGAATCACCTGCTCGCATTTCTCATACACGCCCTCGCGACACACCGAAGTATCGTGGCGGTCCTTGTTGCCATCCAGATGGATGGAGAACGTGAGGTAGGGCGACGGGCTGTACTCATCCATTTTCCGGTCAAGCAGCAGCGCATTGGTGCAGAGATAAACAAATTTTTTGCGAGCGACGAAGCCCTTCACAATTTCCGCCATCTCTTTATGGATTAGCGGTTCACCGCCGGCGATCGACACCACGGGCGCGCCGCTTTCGTCTATCGCCTGCATGCATTCCTCAACGCTGAGGCGCTTGTCGAGAATCTCGTCCGGGTAATCGATTTTGCCGCAGCCGGCGCAGGCGAGATTGCAGCGAAACAGCGGTTCCAGCATCAGCACCAGCGGATAGCGCTTAATCCCACGCAGCTTGTTGCTGATGATGTAGCGGGCCACTCGGTACTGTTGGATCAACGGAACACTCATGCGTGAAAAACCCCGGCTGCGCTGGCAATAAACCACTACGATTCAAAGGATTAAAAAAGCTCTAAGCCCGGCATGGTACGCCATCACCTCTATCATCGGAAGCACGCAGGGCTGGTGCCTGCTGATGACGTAAGCGCGGGCGCCCGGCCGCCTTCTCGGCTTGCAAGGCTTTCGAGCGGTATCCATAATCCAGAGCCCGATTGCATCGCGATCGGTTCTCCATCCGGGTAAAGACATGACCGAGCAAAGCCAGTATCCGCTGCTCTCGCGGATCAACTCACCCCACGATTTACGCCAGTTGCCGGAATCGTCTCTGGAACAGGTCGCGCGTGAGTTGCGCGGCTGTCTGCTCGATTCGGTCAGCCGCAGCGGCGGTCACTTTGCCGCAGGACTGGGCTCGGTAGAACTGACCGTTGCGCTCCATTACCTCTACAACACGCCCGAAGATCGTTTGGTCTGGGACGTGGGCCATCAGGCCTATCCACACAAAATTCTCACCGGTCGCCGCGAGCGTATGCACACCATTCGCCAGTGGCAGGGGCTGGCGCCGTTTCCGAAGCGCGAAGAGAGCCCCTACGACGCCTTCGGCGTTGGCCATTCCAGCACATCGATCAGCGCCGCCCTCGGCATGGCCATTGCCGCGAAGAAAACCGGTAGCGGCCGCCGCGCCGTGGCGGTCATTGGCGATGGCGGACTCACCGCAGGACTCGCGTTTGAAGCACTGAACCACGCTGGCGATACCGGCACCGATTTGCTGGTGATCCTCAACGACAACAACATGTCGATTTCGCCCAACGTGGGCGCCTTGGCCAATCGGTTCGCGCAACTGATCTCCGGCAAGCTTTACACCACGGTGCGCGAGGGCAGTAAAAAAGTGCTGTCGCAGATGCCCAACGTGTGGGAACTCGCGCGACGCGCTGAAGAGCATGTGAAAGGGCTGGTGGTTCCCGGCACCTTGTTCGAAGAGTTCGGTTTCAACTACATCGGTCCGATCGACGGCCACCATCTGCCCACGCTGCTTTCGACCTTGCGCAATATCAAGGAACTCAGCGGGCCGCAGTTTCTGCACATCATCACCAAGAAGGGTAAAGGCTACGCGCCGGCCGAGGCCGACCCGGTCAAATACCACGGCGTGTCACCGTTTGACCCGTCGGTTGGCATTGTGCCGTCCGGCAAGGTCGCCAAGCCGACCTACAGCGATGTGTTTAGCGACTGGATTTGCGACATGGCTGCGCAGGACCAACGTCTGGTGGCGATAACGCCCGCCATGCGCGAAGGCTCGGGGCTCGTGCGCTTCGCCCGGGAATACCCCGAACGCTATTTCGACGTGGCAATTGCCGAGCAACATGCGGTTGCGGTGGCGGCCGGCATGGCCTGCGACGGCGTCAAGCCGGTCGTTGCGATCTACTCCACCTTCCTGCAGCGCGGCTACGACCAGCTCGTCCACGACGTGGTAACCCAACATCTGCCCGTGCTGTTCGCGATCGACCGCGCCGGCGTGGTGGGTGCCGATGGTCCCACGCATAACGGCAGTTTTGACGAGAGCTTCCTGCGCTGCATGCCGGGCATGGTGTTAATGGCACCGGCCGACGAGAACGAGTGCCGGCAAATGCTCTACACCGGATTCCAAATCGACGGGCCGGCTGCGGTGCGCTACCCGCGCGGTGGCGGCAGTGGCGTTGCGGTCGAGAAACAAATGACCGCGTTGCCGATTGGCAAGGCTGAAGTGCGCAGACGCGGGCAGGGTATCGCCCTGCTGGCCTTCGGCAGTCTGGTCTCGGCCGCCGAGGCAATTGGTCAGCAATTGGACGCCACCGTGGTCAACATGCGCTTCATCAAGCCGGTCGACGAGGCGATGGTGCTGGAAATGGCCGCCACGCACAGCCTGCTGGTGACGCTGGATGAAAACGCCATCGCGGGTGGTGCGGGCGGGGCGGTGAGCGAAGTGCTGGCCACCCATGCGGTCGCCGCGCAAGTACTGCATCTAGGCCTGCCGGACCGTTTCCTCGAGCACGGCTCGCGCGACGACATGCTGCGGGAAGCCGGACTGGGGACCGATCAACTGCTGGCGGCAATCACCGCGCGCTGGGCGCTGTTGCAGGGTGCCGCGTCAGGGCAGGCGTCAGTCGCGCGTTAGCAGCTCACGGAAGGCTTGTGCCAGGCGGGCAAGGTCTTCGGTCGTCAGATCACCCATGAGCGAAATCCTGAAGATGTCCGCGGCCAGACGACCCTGACCCGCATAAATCACGAATCCGCGCGCCTTCAGTCCGGCGTGCAGCTCCTCGTAGCCCTGACCGCCCGGCAGCCGGAACGCGTGCAACACGCAAGAACAGTCCGCCTCGGGCAGGATGCCCTCGACCCCAAGCCCCGCCAGCGTCGCGCGTGCGTGCGTCATTCTTGTCCTATACAACTGTTGTCGCGCAGCCTGGCCGCCGGCCTCGGCAAACTCTGCCAAGGCTTCGTGCAGCGCATAGAAGCCTTGGACGGACTGCGTAAAGGGCGTGCCGCCTCGCTCCTGCTGCGTAAGGTAGGTGCCTAAATCCAGATACACCGAGCGCGCGGGCGTGCCACTGCCCGCAAAGCGCTGCCGGTTCAGGATGACGAATGAAACCCCCGGCACGCCGTGCAGGCATTTGTTGGCGGTGGCCGCGCAGGCCGCGATGGGCAAGGCGTGAAAGTCGATATTTTCAGCGCCAAAACTGCTAACTGCATCCAGTAATAAATCGACACCGCGCGCAGCGCAGAGCGCGCCCAGGGCGTGCAGATCGTTCAGTCGGCCGGTGGTGGTTTCATGGTGAACGACCGCCACGTGAGTGGTATCCGGGAAAGCGTCCAACTGTGCCTCAACCGCCGCGAGGCGCAGGCTCGATTCCCAAGACGTCGCGCAACGTGCGGTGGCGATGCCGGCGCGTTCCGCCATCATGCTCATGCGCTCGCCGTACACGCCATTTTCAACCACCAGCAAGCGACCGCTGCGCGGTACCGTGCTCGTCAGCATGGCTTCCACGGCCGCAGTGCCAGAGCCGGTCAGCAGCACCGCCGCCCACGTGGTGGCATCAAGGTCGTATACCTTGAGCAGCGCGGCGCGAATCGCGCCCTGCAGCGATGAAAACTCAATTTCGCGATGGCAAAGATCGGGTCGTAACAAGGCCTCCCTGACCCGCGCACTCAGCGTCACGGGACCCGGATTGAGCAGCAGGGTACGGCTCATCACGCGAGGCCGAGGTGCCGCCGCAGTCGCGCCATTGCAGCGGGCGGGGTGATGTGCGGTCGGGGCAGATCCGGCAGGCTGCCCGGGGCAGTTTTCAGATGGATGAAGCCGGCACCCGACTGGCGCGGGCGGGCAAGAAACTGCCCCAGCGTGTTGACCTCGGCCGCGCGCCAGACCTCGCCATACGCACAGGCCGCAGCCACTGCGGCAAAGTCGACGCTGGCGCTCAGGGTGGCTTGGGCGCCGGTCGAGTCGTGCACCTCGTTGTCGAGTAGCACGTGGCTCAGATTGGCCGGGCCGTAGCGACCGCTCATCGCCATGTTGCCCATCCGCATCAGCGCCGCCCCGTCGCCGTCGACCACCACCACGTGCTGGTGCGGGCACGCGAGCGCGAGACCTAGTCCCAGTGCGGATGCGCAGCCCATGGAGCCGACCATGTAGAAGTGATTGGCCCGATCGTTCAGCGCATAGAGTTCTCGCCCGGTGAAACCCGTGGTGGCAACGACCACCGCGTTGTCGAGCGGCGTGGCCTCAATCACGGCCCTCAGCGCCTCGGCGCGCGACGGGCGGCCGCTGCTGGCAGGTGCGGGAGCGCCCTTGATAGTGGCGACTGCGGCGGTGGTTTGCGCGGTGTCATCAACCAGCGGGCAAGGGGCGACCGCGCCTTTCGGCATCAGCAAGGCATACGGGCCTCGCGCCGCGGCGTGATGTGCGGCGGCCCGCGCCAGCGCCGGACCCACCGCCGCCGGAGAGGCTGGGAAAGGCTCCCGAGGGATTCGCATCAGATCCAGCAAGGCCCCGGTGATCTCGCCCATCAAGGCGTGCTGTGGTTCATCGGGCACGTCTGCTGCGCCCCGGTGGGTGCAAATCAGCAGCAGCGGAATGCCGAACGTATGGTTCAACGAGGTTAGCGGACTGACGGCATTGCCGAGCCCGGAGTTCTGCATCATCACCACCGCCGGCTGTCCGCCCAACCAGGCGCCAGCGGCGAAGGCCACCGCATCGCCTTCGTTGGCCGCCGGGAAGTAATGCAGCGACGGGTCGCCGATCACGTGGTTGATCAGCGGCGTGAGGTAAGAGCAGGGCACGCCGGTGAATCTGTCGTAACCCGCCGCCCGGAGCGCCGTGACGAAAGCCTTGGCGTCGATCATCTCGCGCCTTACTGGCTGCCGGCCGCGAAGTTGCCGGCACGTTCCAGATCGCGCACGGAGTTAACGTCCAGCCAATGCCCGTGCACGTACCAAACTTGCACGGGCTGACCCTGACCAATCAGATGATTGATGAGATCCGGCACGCCCAGCGTGGAGAAATCGTCCCGCTGCCGCAGCGCGGCCAGCGCGTTGACCAACCACTCACGGCCGACACCGCGGAACCGAACGAGCCCAATCCAGCGCCCGTGCGGCGGCAGTTCGTCGCGCTCGCCGCCGCTGCTGATTCGACGCAATTGCACTGCCTGACCCCAGCTGGACCGGTCGTCTGCCTCGCTGCACCAGGCGAAGTCGGCAGGCTCTGAACTGTTGGCCGGTTGGTTAGAGTCGATGACGACGGTGACCGGCGCCTCGCACTCCAGCAGGTCGCGCAAAATGTAGCTGCGAAACAGCACGTCGCCGTAGACCAGCACAAAGTCTTCGGTGCAATACGCACTGGCGCAAACCAGCGAGGACAACTCGCCGGTCGTGCTGTGTGCCTCGTTGAGCAGCACGCGAATGCCGCCCACGTCGATTGCCTCGGCCTTGTAGCCGGCGACCACGGTGATGTCGTCGATGCCGCGCTTTTTCAGCTTGTCGACCAGATGGCGCAGCAGGGGTTTACCGGCGATCGGCAGCATGACCTTGGGGCGGTCGTCGGTCAGCGACGCAAAGCCCTCACCGCGCGTGGCAGCGAGCACGATGGCGCGGGTATCGCCCTGTCGGGCGCCAAAATAGCGTTCCTCGGCGGCTTCCAGCTCCTCTGCACCCTGTAGGCGAAATATCTCGTCGACCGAGGCCACACGGTCCTCGATTTCGGCAATCGATTCTTCTCGCCGGATTTGGCCGGCCGTCGCCTGCATCGCCGCCGCTGCGGCTCTAATCAGTTGGTTGGCCCAGATCACGACGCTAATGCCGGCCCGCCGGAACACCTCGGTCGGTGTGCTGTAGTACTTGGTGGGGACAATGATCAGGGGCGCGCGATTGGCCCATTCGTGGGCAAATTCCAGGATTTGGTCGGGGCGCGACAGCTTGCTGTGGATCAGGATGGCGTCGGCCCCGGCTTGCCGATAGGCCTCGGCGCGACGCAGCGCCTCGTGCATATCCCAACCGGCGATGAGGGCTTCGCAGCGGGCCACGATGCAGAAATCCGGGTCGGTCTGGCTGTCTTTGCCCGCCGCGATTTTGCCGCAGAACTCGTTGACGTCGGCCAGCGCCTGACGGTCGCCGGCAATGAAGCTGTTGGTCTTCGGAAACAGCTTGTCCTCAATGCAGACGCCGGCAATGCCGCGTTGTTCGAGCTTACGCACCAGACGGCGCATGTTGTTGAAGTTCCCGTAGCCGGTGTCGCCATCAAGGAGGATTGGGATCTGCGTGACGTCGGCCATGAACTCAGCCACGTCGACCACCTGCGTCCAGCTGGCTTCGTTGTTGTCGCGCACGCCCAACTGGGCCGAGATCGCGAGCCCGCTCGCCCAAATCCCCTTGAAGCCGGCTTCCTCGACGATGCGCGCGCTCAGCCCGTTATGGGCTTCGAGCAGAAACTCGAGCTCAGGAGAGGCAATCAGCTGACGTAGCCGGGTCGTCCGACGGGCGGTCGGGGCAAGCGCGTCAGACACGGTGTATGGCGGGCAGGATTTCATCGGTCGCTCGAAGAATATCTGCCGGGAAATCTATCTCAATCCACGGTTCGCCGCTGACATCTTCAAAGCCGAAATCGTGCCCGCCGCTCCGCAATAGCTCCTGCAACGCGTTTTCGTGTGGCTCCTGCGCCCGTCCAGTGGCGATGAAGCGCTCACAGTGCGCGGCCAGCGCCCGTGCGGTAGTCGGCGAAAGTTTGAAAAACCCCACCGACTCGCCGGTGAAATCCCAAGCGCAGGCCGGGTCAGGGCGTTTGCTGAAATCAACGATGCGGCTGCCTTGGACGCAGACTTTGACCGGCTCATCGCCCGGCACGTAGGCGCGGTCCAGCAAGAGGCAGCTGCGGTGCACGCTGGCGGCCAGACGTTCGAGAAAGTGCGCCGGGTAGAGCACATCGGCATCCATCAGCAGGACCTCTTCACCGCAGTTCAGCGCCGACCTGACGGCCCACAGCGACTTGATGCTGCCCGCGGTGAAGTCCGGATTTTCAACGCACTCGATGCGGGGCGCTGCCTGATCGCGGACCGCCGCCAAGATGTCGACGGCCCGGTAACCGGTGCAAATCGTGAGCTTGCGAATGCCCAGCGCCGCCAGATTCTGGACATGCCGTTGCAGGAGCGAGCAGCCGCCAATCTCGAGTAGCGCCTTGGGGCGTCCGTCGGCCAGCCCGAGACGGTTGCCCATGCCCGCGGCCAGCAGGATTGCGTCCATGTTGGCTAGGCGGGACGGGTGCGAAACCAGTCGACGGCAGCCACGATGGCTTCATGCGCTGGCCGGTATTGATAGCCCAGCTCGCGCACCGCGCGCTCGGAACTGAAATACATTTTCTTGCGCGACATGCGCAGACCGTCCAGCGTGACCTGTGGCTCGGCGCCGTGTGTTAGCCAGGCCCAGGCTTCGGCAATCGCTGCAATGGGCATCAGGCCGAGACGTGGGAGCTCAATCCGGGGCGGTTTGCGACCTGCGAGGCCGGCGATGTCGGCCAGAATCTCCCGCAGTGACAGATTTTCACCGCCCAGAATGTAGCGGCGTCCGACCACGCCTCGTTCGAAAGCCTGCAGGTGGCCTGCGGCGACGTCGTCCACATGGACCAGATTCAAGCCCGTGTCGACAAAGGCCGGGATACGTCCGAACCAGGCGTCGCGAATCATTCGGCCAGTTGGGGTGGGTTTTACGTCGTGCGGCCCGATCGGGGTCGATGGATTCACAATCACGGCGGGCAGACCAGCCTGCTGTACGAGATCATCGATCACGCGCTCGGCGAGGAATTTGGAGCGCTTGTAGTGCCCGATCATGTCGGCCACCGTGACCGGTGAATCTTCGGTGGCCGAAGTTCCATCGGCATGCAGCCCCAGCGTTGCCACACTGCTCGTGTAGACCACGCGCGGGATGCCGGTTTTCAGGGCGGCAGCCATCAGATGTCGCGTGCCTTCGACGTTGCTGGCGTAGAGTTCATCAGGATTGCGGGTCCAAAGCCGGTAATCGGCGGCCACGTGGTACAGGCCCGTGCAATCGGCGCAGGCGCGTTCAAGTGAGGCCCGGTCGCGCAGATCGCCCTCGGCGATTTCCAGCGCTAATCCCGCCAGATTGCTGCGGTCGCTGGCGGGTCGCACCAGCACGCGCACCCTGGCCCCGGTCGCAAGCAAGGCCCGCACTACCGCGCTGCCAACAAATCCGGACGCACCCGTGACCAGAATCGTCATGGGCGCACCGTCCGGGCCAGTCGTTCGACCTGACGGTAATGCACGATCACCAGCACGAGCGCGATCGGGGCGCCAATAGAGGCGGCGCGCAGGAACAGCGGCAATTGTTCGCACCAGCTGACCACCGGGACCAGGTACAGGACGTCTTCGGCCTCAAAACCCCGCCAGCGTGGCTGGCGTGTGACCGTTTTGCCGTAGCGACTTTCCAGCAGATTGCGCAGGTGAAAGATGGTGGCCACCGCGATGCCAGCCGCCAGCCCCATACCGAGTGCCGACTGGCCCAGCACGGGCTGCAAGCCGTAGCCAATGCCGATGAACATGCCGCTGGTAACGATAGCGTCGGAGATCAAATCAAAGTTGTGACCAAACTGGCTCTGGCGCCCCCCCAGGCGCGCCAGTTCACCGTCGGTGTGATCCAGAAAGTTCGACAGGACGATGAGAATGGCGGCGGCATTTGGGGAATCGCCCGCCGCAAAGAGCCAAGCACCCAGCAGGCCTGTCGCAAGCCGCAGGGTGGTGAGGTGATTGGGCGAGACTGGTCCACCCACCAGCGGCGTTACCAGCCAGGCCGCCAGGCGTGCGTCGTAAGGACGGGACGGGCCGCTCATTGGACGCGGCCCGTGGGGGGCTGGAACAGTCCGGCCCCGGCTAGCAACGTGGCGGCGCGGCTCAGCGACTGGAGCGCTTGCCGGAAATGCAAACCCAGGCGGAGCAGGGGCGGGAGATCCGCCGGGCGACGACACAGTGCGGCCATGACCTTCCGCGGACTGCTGCGGCCGTCTGCCCCCATCCCGGCGATTGCCGCTGCGGGGATTTCAAGTCCAACCGGATCGACGACCGCGCGAATCCCCAGAAAGGGTACGCCTGCCGCTGCGGCGACCGCGGCGACCGCAGCAGATTCCATGTCGACCGCCTCGCAGTGGCTGCGCTCGCCAAGCCGGCGCTTGACGCCCGCGCCGGTGAGCGGCGCGCGCACCGTGCAGGCGTCTACCAGCTGAGGATTCAGTGGTGCCAGCGCTTCCGCGCAGGCGTTCAGCCACTGCGGGTCGGCGGTGAGGCGCGGTTCGCCCAGTCGACAGGTGGTTTTGAGCAACAGGATCTGGCCGGCCTGAAGCGAGGAGCTCAGTGCCCCCGACGTGCCCCAACTCACCAGCGCGCCGGCACCGGCAGCCAGCAGCGCGCGCGCGCCGTCGGCGGCAGGCGTTTCACCAGGGCCAGTAATCCGGCACAGCGCCTGGCTGGCGCCTTGCCAGCGAGCGGCCGTTTTGGCTTCGGCGTCGAGCGCAAAAACAATCCCCATCAGCGCGCGTTGTGTCATGCCAGTGCTTGCCGTAGAGCGATCCCGGACCGTGCCTAGCAACGGTGTCGGGACTCCATGCCTTCGATGTAGAGCGGGTCGGTTGCCGGCACGTCGACCTGCGGCAGTCCGATGGCCGCCAGCCCGAACAGGCCGCGTACGGCGAGGTCGGACCGCGCGCCGAGACTGGTCAGCAAAATGGTCGCCTTCACGCTGCGACGGGAAATCTTGACGTCCTGACCACCAACAAACAGCGGGTTATCGTTGATGCGCCGTAAGGTCAGCACTGCCATCCCCAAGGCCCACAGGCAGAATTTACGGATGCCGGTTTCGCGCGACGGGATCATCAGCGTGTAGTCCAGCGCGTTGCGGATATGTCCGTGGGCGACTGCCAGCAGGTCGTGGAGGCCATCAGCAAAGGCGCTTCCGCCTTCGCCCGGGCGGAGGTTGCTGAGCCGCAAGCCGCGCGGTTCAAAGACCGAGCGCGGGAGCCAGCACGCGCCACGAGCACGGTCTTCCCAAATATCTTTAAGAATATTGGTCATCTGCAGCGCCTGCCCAAAAGAAACCCCCAGTCGCAACAGATGCTGGCGCGACGGTTGGAGTTCCGGACAGTGGTGGCAGAAGAGTTCGGTCAGCATTTCGCCGACCACGCCGGCGACGTAATAGCAGTAGCGATCCATGGCCGCCTGATCCGCAAGTCCGTCCAGTGTTTCCTGACCCTGATAGAACAACATGCCATCGGTCATCACCCGCACACAGCGGGCCAAGGCCTGTTGTTGAGGCGGCGCAAGCGCGTGCGTAATCCGGATCACCTGATCGGTGTGAAGCACTAATTCGCGCTCGGCGGCCGTGGCATGCGGGGCAAGCTTGGCAGCCAGCGTTTGCCCGAAGTCTTGCGCATCGCCCCGGGCCTGCACGACCTCGTTGAACCAGTCGGAATAGCGTTGTTTTTCGGGAAAAGTAAGGCCGGCGTCGTCTTCGATTGTGTCCGCGATGCGGCACAGCAGATAGGCATTACCGACTGCGCGGGACAGGGAGGCGGGCAAGACCGGAATGGTCAGTGCGAAGGTGCGAGACACACCCTGCAGAATGGTTATCTGGAAGGCTTCGTCGGCTGCGGTAGGGGAACCAGCAGTCATGCTTGGCGTCGCTCTTCCTCGAAACGGCGTGCTAACGCCTGCTGCGGATGGGTTATGCGGGAAATCCATCCGCGTGAAGAAAATTTGGTCGGGGTGACAGGATTCGAACCTACGACCCCTGCCTCCCGAAGGCAGTGCTCTACCAGACTGAGCTACACCCCGACTGTGTTTACGACTTCCGTTCCACGGCAAATCTGGATAACGCGAGTAGCGCGTCCAGATACGGAGACCCCGGAACTCCCGCCAAGGCGAGGCGAGCTTTGCTTGCTTCCGCCTCAGCGAGCGCAAAAGTGTAAGTGATGGCTCCCGTCGATTCAATTGCGGCGGAGATTTCTTCGATGTGTTCGAGCCCGCCATGTTCGATCGCGTGCCGAATCAGGTCAGCTTCGGCGGGCTTGCCTTTCCACATGGCATACAAGAGCGGCAAGGTTGGCTTGCCTTCAGCAAGGTCATCGCCGATGTTTTTGCCGATATCTGCGGCAGTTGCGCTGTAGTCGAGCGCGTCGTCGACCAGTTGGAAGGCGGTTCCCAGGTGGCGGCCATAGGAGGCGAGCGCCTGTTCGGCTGCGCTGTCGCTACCCGCAATGACGGCGCCGAGTCGGGTCGCGGCCTCGAAGAGCTTGGCTGTCTTGAACCGAATCGTATCGAGGTAGCGCGCCTCGCTGGTGTCGGGATCGTGACAATTCACCAGTTGCATGACCTCGCCCTCGGCGATGGTGTTGGTCGCATCGGCCAGAATCTGCAGCACCTTCAGGTTGCCGATATCCACCATCATCTGGAAGGCCCGCGAGTAGAGGAAATCGCCCACCAGCACGCTTGCTTCGTTGCCCCACACCGTGTTGGCGGTCTCGCGGCCGCGGCGGAGCAGGGAAGAATCGACCACGTCGTCGTGCAGGAGCGTGGCGGTGTGGATCAACTCGACGATCACGGCCAGGTCGATATGGCGGTCACCCGCGTAGCCCAGAGCCTGTGCGCTCAGCAAGGCCAAGACCGGGCGCAGTCGTTTGCCGCCGCCAGCGATCACATAATGGCTGACCTGGTTGATCAGCGGCACGTCGGAATGCAGGCGTTGGCGCATCAGCGCATCGACCGCCCCCATCTGGGTGGCGATTAGTGTGCGAGTGCTTTCGATGCCGGCGTCGCCGGGAAGAAATGGAGCAGGCGGCATGGCGACTTGGTACCCGAGCCAGAAAACAACCGGATTCTGCCAACAGGCCGACGCATAAGCCAGCAGGCGACACGCCCTGGGTGCTACGGGTCCCATAAAAAGTGTTGAGTCACGGCCGCCAATTACGTACCATTCGGCCCCTGTCAGTCCGAGCCTCGGGCGGCAGTCCCCTTGAACAGTACTGGTCAAACACCCCATGCAAGCAGTGATCAAAACTGGTGGCAAGCAGTATCGCGTTGCTATCGGTGACAAGTTGGCCGTTGAATCGCTCCCCGTTGAAGCTGGCGCCGCCGTCGAATTCGACACGGTGTTGCTCATCAAATCGGGAGACGCCGTCACGGTAGGCACGCCGACCATCGTCGGGGCCAAGGTTCGCGCGACGGTGATCGAAAACGGTCGTGGCGACAAAGTCCGCATCTTGAAGTTCCGCCGCCGCAAGCACCATCGCAAGCAGATGGGTCATCGGCAGAACTACACCAAGGTCGAAATCAACGAAATTCTGGGAGCCTGAAGCGTCATGGCACACAAGAAAGCAGGCGGTAGTACCCGCAACGGTCGCGATTCTCAGGCTAAGCGTCTGGGCGTCAAAAAGTTCGGTGGTGAGGCGGTGATCGCCGGCAACATCATCGTGCGTCAGCGGGGCACTTCTTATCGCGCGGGCCCCAATGTGGGCTGCGGCCGCGACCATACCCTGTTTGCGACGGCCGATGGTGCGGTTCGCTTCGAGCGCAAGGGGCCTGACAATCATCGCTACGTCACTGTTGTTACCGCCAGCTAGGGTTTCCCCCTGCTGTGTGCATGAGACCCCGTCTTCGACGGGGTTTTTTGTTTCCGGATTTGCAAGTTACCGCCTATGAAGTTCGTCGATGAGGTCCGGATCAACGTCGCTGCCGGCAAAGGCGGCGACGGCTGCCTGAGTTTCCGGCGGGAAAAGTTCATTGAATTTGGCGGTCCCGACGGCGGCGACGGCGGCGATGGCGGCAGCATTTATCTCACCGTAGATCCCCAGCTCAACACGCTGGTCGATTTCCGCTTCCAGCGGCACTTCAAGGCGCGCAACGGGCAGCCGGGTAGTGGACGCGACCGCTACGGTAAATCCGCCGAAGATCTGGAAATCCGGGTCCCCGCCGGGACCTTCGTCTACGACGAATCCACCGACGAACTCATCGGCGAACTGCTCGAGCCCGGCGCCCGGCTGCTGGTTGCCAAGGGCGGCCGTCACGGGATGGGCAACGCCTACTTCAAAAGCAGCACGAATCGCGCGCCGCGCAAGATTACCCATGGCCTGCCCGGCGAAGCCCGCGAACTGCGGTTGGAACTGAAGCTGCTGGCGGACGTTGGGCTCGTTGGCTTGCCCAACGCCGGCAAGTCCACGCTGATCAGCCGCGTCTCGGCGGCCCGTCCCAAAGTCGCTGACTATCCGTTCACCACGCTGCATCCCGTGCTGGGCGTGGTCTCGCTGGGACCCGACCGCAGCTTCGTCATCGCGGATATCCCCGGCATCATCGAAGGCGCCGCGGAGGGCGCGGGCCTTGGCTTGCAATTCCTGCGGCACATTGAGCGCACACGCCTGCTACTGCACGTGGTGGATGTCTCCTCGGTCGACCCGGAACGCGAGCCCGTTGCAGACATTCGCACCGTGGCGGCTGAACTCAAGAAGCACAGCCGGCAGCTCGCGACCCGCGAGCGCTGGCTGGTGCTGAACAAACTCGACACGCTGGCGCCCGACATGCGGGACGCGGTAGTCCGCAAAATCCGCTCGCGCCTGCGCTGGAAAGGCCCGCTTTTCGCGATTTCGGGCGTGACCGGCGAAGGCTGCCATGATCTGATGCTGGCGGTGGAAGAACGCCTGCGCGCGGCCGCGGAGGCGTCGCCGACAGGAGAGTCCCGCGCATGAACACCGACGAATTGGCCCGCCGCGAGGCCATTTCAACAAGTCGTCGCTGGGTCGTAAAAATCGGGAGCGCTTTGGCGACCCGTGAAGGCCAAGGCCTAAACCTCGAAGCCATCGCCGACTGGGCGGCGCAAATTGCCGAGATTCGCGCCGGCGGCAGGGAAGTGCTGGTGGTGACTTCCGGGGCCGTGGCCGAAGGCTCGGCCCGTCTGGGCTGGCGTAGCCGCCCGGCCTCGCTCAATCAACTGCAGGCGGCCGCTGCCATCGGGCAGATGGGCTTGGTGCGGGGCTGGGAGCTTGCGCTCCGCGAGTCCGGCTTGCTGGCCGCGCAAATTCTGCTGACGCACGAAGACATCGCCAATCGCGAGCGCTATCTGAACTCCCGCAGCACCCTGCTCACGCTGTTGCAACTTGGTGTGGTGCCTGTAATCAACGAAAACGACACCGTGGCCACTGAGGAGATCAAACTCGGTGACAACGACACGCTCGCAGGCATGGTCAGTAATCTGGTGGATGCGGATTTGCTGATCATCCTGACCGACCAGGCCGGCTTGATGACCGCCGACCCGCGGCAAGACCCCGACGCCACACTGATCAGCTGTGCCCCGGTTGATGACGCCCAGTTGCTCGCGATTGCCGGCGGCGGTGGCGCGTGGGGCAGGGGCGGAATGCGCACGAAGGTCACAGCGGCCCGGCTGGCGGCCCGCTCGGCGACCTCAACCATCATTGCATCCGGACGTTCGCCCGGTGTCCTGCGGCAGATTGCCGCCGCCCAGCCGGTAGGCACGCTGTTGCGGGCACCTGCGACCAAGCTCGCGGCGCGCAAGCAGTGGCTGGCCAGCACCCTGCACGTGCGCGGCAGCCTGCGTCTCGACGCCGGGGCGTGCACAGTCCTGCGTGAGCAAGGAAAAAGTTTGCTGGCGGTCGGCGTGACCGCAGTAGAAGGGGAATTTGAGCGGGGCGAACTGGTGTCCTGCATCGGACCCGATGGGCAGGAAGTCGCGCGAGGGCTGGCAAATTACAGCGCGGCAGAAACCCTCTTGGTCAAGGGTCTGCCGAGTTCAAAATTTGAGGAGCGCTTGGGCTATCTGCGGGATCTGGAACTGATCCATCGCGACAATCTGGCGCTCGTCTGAGAGCGCCAGCCGCCAGACCTCAGGCTTGGGCCATCGCCTTGATGCGGGCATTCAGACGCGACTTGTGCCGGTTGGCCTTGTTGCGGTGAATGAGGTCGGTCTTGACCATCCGATCGATGACCGGGGTGGCGACAGCGTAGGCGCCTTCGGCGGCAGCCTTGTCACCGCCATCAATGGCCTTCACTACCTGCTTGATGCGGGTGCGCAGCAGGGAACGGCGGCTGGCATTGTGAAGGCGATGCTTTTGAGCTTGACGGGCGCGCTTACGGGCTTGAGCGGTGTTGGCCAACGGAGGCTCCAGAAGATCGGGATAAGGGCCGCGAAATATGCTATTCGCGGCGCCGCAAGTCAATCCCGAAAACCCGCCTTGCGTGAGCATCCTCTATACTCCGGCTCGCTTCCACCTCAATCAGCCCCCGGCCGCGCAGGAGTTTCCCCTGGCTAGATCGCTTTTGGGCTCGACCGCACTGGTCGGGCAGATGACGCTCCTCTCGCGCATTCTCGGCCTGGTGCGAGACAGCCTGTTAGCGGCTGTCTTCGGCGCCAGCGGGGCGATGGATGCCTTCGTGGTCGCCTTCCGCATTCCCAACTTCTTTCGACGATTGTTCGCTGAAGGCGCTTTTTCTCAGGCGTTCATTCCCGTATTGGCCAATTACCGGCATTCGAGTTCAGACGAGGAACTGCAGCGCCTGATCGATGCCGTGTTCAGTGCCCTCGCGATCGCGGTGTTCGGCCTGGTGGTGGTGGGCATTGCGCTGGCGCCGTTCATCATCACCGCTTTCGCGCCGGGCTTCGTGAAAGACCCGCATCAGTTTGGCCTTGGCGTCACCCTGTTGCGAATGACCTTTCCCTATCTTCTTTTCATTGCGCTGACCGCGCTGGTTAGCGGCGTGCTGAACACCTACGGCAGGTTTGCGATCCCTGCCCTCACCCCGGCGCTACTGAACGTGGCGTTCATTTCGGCCACGCTTTATCTGGCGCCATTGCTGGATGAACCCATTCTCGCGCTTGGTATCGGCGTGCTGGTGGGTGGCGCGCTACAACTGGCGGTGCAACTTCTGGCGGTCCATCGGTTGGGCCTGCTGCCACGCCTGTCCTGGTGGCCACGCCATCCGGCGGTGGGCCGAATCATGCGCCTGATGGGGCCGGCAATTTTTGGGGTGTCGATCGCGCAGATCAATTTCTTGGTCGACACCTTTCTGGCGTCCTTCCTGCAGGCCGGCAGCATCAGTTGGCTGTACTACGCCGACCGCCTGATGGAGTTCCCGCTGGCGCTGTTTGGCATCGCCCTCGGCACGGTCATTCTGCCGAACCTGTCCCGCCACTATGCCAAGGCCGAAACCGAGCAGTTTTCCGACACTCTGGATTGGGCGCTACGTGCCGTGCTGACCGTGACCTTGCCGGCCGCCGCCGGCTTGGCGGTGCTCGCCTTGCCGATGGTCACCACGCTGTTTCACTACGGGCAGTTTGGCACCCTTGATGCGCGCATGAGCGCGTTCGCCCTGATGGCCTATGCCTTTGGCCTGACCGGCTTCATCCTGGTTAAAGTGCTAGCGCCCGGTTTCTACGCCCGGGAAGACACCCGGACCCCCGTGCGCATCGGGGTAGTGGCCATGGTGACTAATCTGGTCGGTTGCTTGTTGCTGAGCGGCCCGCTCCAGCATACGGGCCTCGCGCTGGCCACCTCTATCGCGGCCTTCGTCAACAGCGGGTTGCTGTGGCGGGGCTTGGTCAAGCTCGGCGCCTATCAGCCCCGCCCGGGCTGGCGGATGCATTTGCTGCGGGTGAGTTTCGCCACCTTGCTGATGGCCGCCGGCCTGCATTATGCGGCCGCTCTAATCCCCGACTGGTCGGCGCTCACGGTCTATCTGCGGGCCGCCGCACTGGGCGCGCTCATTGTGGCCGGGATGCTGGTCTATGCGCTCGCGCTGTGGTGCTGCGGTGTGCGGTTTTCAGATATGGCACAACCCGGTGCGCGGGTATAATCCGACCGCCCCCGCTGGAGCCGATTGCGCAATGGAAATCATCAGAGGCGAACACAACCTACGCCCCCGTCATCGGGGCTGTGTGGCCACGATCGGCAATTTCGACGGCGTGCATCGTGGCCATCAGGCGGTGCTCAAAGCCCTTATCGCCAATGCCCGCGCCATTGATGCCGTGCCGACGGTGGTCATCTTCGAACCTCAGCCCTCGGAATATTTTGCGACCGGCACGCCGCCGGCCCGTCTGACCCGCCTGCGCGAGAAAGCCGAATTACTCGCCGCGCTGGGCATTGAGCGTCTGCTGGTGCTGCCGTTTGGCGCGGCACTGGCGTCGCGTCCGGCCGACGATTTCGTGCAGCGCCTGCTGATTGAGGGTCTGGGGGTGCGCGGCCTCATCGTGGGTGACGATTTCAAGTTTGGCAGCCATCGCCGCGGCGATTTCGCCATGCTTCAGCAAAGCGCCGAGCGCCACGGCTTCTTTATCAAGCGGGCAGATTCCTTCCTCACGGCCGGCGAGCGGGTGAGTAGCACCAGCATCAGGGCACGCCTGCGCGAAGGCCTGCTGCGCGACGCCATTCCCATGCTCGGCCGGCCTTATTTCATGTCCGGTCGCGTGGTGCACGGGCAGGCCCGGGGACGCACGATGGGGTTTCCGACCGCCAACCTCGACCTTCATCGGCGCGCCTCGCCGGTGCACGGTATTTTTGCCGCACGGGTGCGCGGTTTGGGCGCGGAGGCCTTGCCGGCCATCGCTTACGTCGGCAATCGGCCCATCGTGCCCGATTCGCGCTGGGTGATTGAGGTCCACATCTTCGATTTCGCCGGCGATATTTACGGCCGACATCTGCAAGTCGAGTTTTTCGAGAAAATTCGCGACGACCAACCCTTCACCGATTTCGATACCCTGGCTCGCCAGATCGCCGAAGACTGCATCGCCGCCCGTCGCTTGCTGGATGCCGGAAAATTGCTCGATGTCTGAGGCACGGGGGCGGGTGGTACCGTGGTTGCTGGTCGCGCTGGTGCTGGTATTGCTCGATCAGGCCAGCAAATGGTGGGTCACCAGCTCGCTGGACTACGGCGTTCCGGTGCCGGTGTGGCGCTGGTTCAACCTCACGCTGCTGCATAACACCGGCGCCGCGTTCAGCTTTCTGGCCCATGCGGATGGCTGGCAGCGCTGGTTTTTTGCCGGGATCGCGCTGGCCGTCAGCGTCTGGATTGTCTACATGCTGCGCCGGTCAGCCCCGGACGCCCGCTGGTTGCCCGTCGCGCTGACGCTGGTGCTGGGCGGGGCGCTCGGTAATCTGTGGGACCGCCTCGCGCTGGGTTACGTGGTGGACTTCATCCATTTCTGTCAGGGCAACTGGTGTTTCCCGGCATTCAATATTGCCGACAGCGCCATTACGGTCGGCGCAGCGATGCTGGTGATCGATTCATTTCTGGACCATCGCCGCGGTACGACGGGTGCGGGTTGACGCCAGCCCTGCGTATAATTCGGCCTAACTTCCCCTCCTTTTTACGGACAACAAGCATGGAAATCCATCTCGCCAACCCTCGCGGCTTCTGTGCCGGTGTCGACCGTGCGATCGGCATTGTCGAACGCGCGCTGGAGCTTTTCGGCGCGCCCGTCTTCGTGCGACACGAAGTGGTTCACAACAAATACGTGGTCGATGGCTTGCGCCAGAAGGGCGCCATTTTTGTCGACGAACTGCACGAGGTGCCGGACGACGCTACCGTCATCTTCAGCGCCCACGGGGTTGCCAAAGGCGTGCGGGAGGAAGCCCGCAAGCGCAAGCTGCGCGTGTTCGACGCCATCTGCCCCCTGGTCACCAAGGTCCATATGGAAGTCGGGCGTTACCAGCAAGAAGGCCGCGAGTGCATTCTGATTGGCCACGCCGGACATCCAGAGGTTGAGGGCACGCTGGGGCAATACACCGCCCGCAAGGGACGCGGTGGCATGTACCTCGTGGAGTCGGTCGAAGACGTCATGAAGATGGAGGTCAAGGACCCGGAGTTTCTGGCCTTCGTCACTCAGACCACGCTCTCGATGGACGACACGGCGGTGGTGATCGAAGCCCTGCGTCGGCGCTTCCCTAAAATTGTCGGACCGAAGAAAGAAGACATCTGCTACGCCACGCAAAACCGGCAAGACGCAGTGAAGCGCTTGCTCGCCAACTGCGATCTCATTCTGGTGGTGGGCTCGCAGACCAGTTCCAACTCCACCCGGCTCAAGGAAATTGCCGAGAAGCAGGGCATCGCGGCGTATCTCATCGATAACGCCGACGAAATCCAGCGCGAGTGGCTGGCCGAGAAGCGCAGCGTGGGCGTGACCGCCGGCGCGTCGGCGCCCGAAGTGCTGGTGGAACAGGTGGTCAACCGCCTGCGCGAATGGGGTGGTCAGGCGGTGAATGAAGTGCCGGGCATCAAGGAGCAGGTGGTCTTCAGTCTGCCCAAGGAACTGGCTCGGGCGGATGATCCGGTGGGCGAGCACTACGCCCACTAGCCCTCAGGGCTCGCGACAATACTCTGCAGCCTTGCGCTCGGCATCGCCCGTGCGCTCGGCTTTCATCTCCGGCGACATATAAACCCGCTGACCCTGCTCATTGATGTAGGGGGAGCGTCCGTGTTCCTGCATCACCCTGAGCGCCGTGCGGGCCTGCTCGCAGCTGCGGGCAAGCTTGGCTTTGTCTTCGTCACTGAGTGGTCGCGGCGCACTTGCTTGCGCGGGCGGCGCGGCCGGGCGCGTGGGCGCGACGGGGGGCGGAAGGGAACCAGGGGCCGTCGGCTTGCCGATTTTTTTCGGGACCTTGACCGCTTTACTGTCCGCCGGGGCCCGCTGTGAAAACACCGTGCGGCCTTGCTCGTCTTTCCACTGGTAGACCGTATCTGCGTGTAGCGCGCTGCTGCCAAGCGCCGCCGCCAGTAACAGCGCAGCGGTGACTGTTCGCTTGTGGCTGATTATTTCCAGCACTTCGCAATAACCGCCGCATCGCTGCTGACCGAGGTTCCGCGGGTGCCGCGCGAGTCGAGCGTCAGGTTCCCGCAGGTGCTGTCGGTAACGGCGGGCGTGACGGTCAGTGCATAGCTGGTGGCGATACTGGTGCTGGGCCCAGCCGCCGCAGCCGCCGTGTAGTGACCCTGCGAGGAACTTGGGGAGGTAGAGCTAAACCCCAGAGCGGTCAGTGTCGTGGTGTAGGTGTTGTTATCGGTATAGAAGCGCTCCTGACGGGCCGCGATATCCATCAGTAGCGCAACACCGTCGGTACGCCGCGCCCGCTCCACGTAGCTGCGATAGCTCGGATAGGCAATGCTGGCCAGCACGCTGACCACCACGAGCGCAATCATCAGCTCCACCAGCGAAAAACCCCGCGCCTTGCCTACGGTAGCTACCCACTGTGAACGACAAGTCATGGCTTTCCTCTGCGCGCCTTGCGCGATCTTCGTCATCATAGTCTGTGCTTTATTGTCCCCGATATTCGCGCCAGGAGATTTCGCTGGCCGGGTCGCCGCTGCCGGTGTTGAGCTTATTGGCTTCGAGTTCGCCGCGCGAGTCCTGGGTAACGACAGTCACCCGGCCTTCGATGGTTTGCTCGCCTAGGTGGATGCTCGCGCTGGAAGAGTAACCACCGCCCAGCGAGACGCTCTCCGGAAACGGCACCGTGTCGGAACAGGTACTGCACGGAAACACCCCGAGCAGCGCAGCGGCACCGGTGGTGAAGTCGAGCCCCAGCAATCGGCTGTTGCCATCCGCGCCGCACAGGTCGGTGCTGGGGGTAAACAGCGAGCCGAAGAGGATGCCGCCAAAGACGCTGAGCCGGTTGGTGCTGCGTTCCGACGGTTTGTTGGTCGTGATTTGGAGGTTCTTGCGCCAGCCGCCGGCCGCGACCACCGCATTGCGCAGTTCCTGGGTGCTGTAGGAACCGTTCCCGTCAGCATCCGAGCCCGTGGCCAGCGTCACGCCGGTCACCGTGTTGTTGCTGAACACCTGGGCGCTGGAGACATCCACCAGATCGGTCGTGGTCGTCGGCACCGCCGCACCGGAGAAGGTTTTGTCGATGATGCCGTAGATGGCCTGCTGGTCCTCGGTCGCCTTGTCGGCATTGACCAGCAGGCGGCCGGTGCCTGCAATCACCCAGCGGCGCAACTTGGTATCGACCGTCACCGAGGGCTGAGCGGAAAAGGGCTGGTTGAGGTCTGACAGCACCTCGGTTGCAGCGCTCCAGTTGGCTGGGTCGGGGTCTTCATTGACGAGCACCCTGAACAGGCTGCCGCGACCGGTGGACGTGGTGCCGGGCGCCACGGGGGCGCCCACGATGCCGACATAGATCGCTTCGTCCTTCATGTCGAGGTCGAAATCGGCGCTGCCGGGGTCTCCGACATAGCCACTGCCGACGGCATCGGTGCGCAGGGCCAGAGATCTGGCGGGGGCAGGGGGGGTGGTCGCAGAGCGCACTTGCCCGAGGTCGTAGATGAACAGCTGAGGCAGCGCGACGCCATCGGGGAAGGTGCCGTTCGTGAGGCTGGTGGGGCCGGCGCCGAAGACGAGAAACCACTTGCCGGCCGTCGCGCCCGAGGCATCCCCCACCGCCACCACCTGCGGCAGCCCGGTGGTGAACCACTGGCTGGTGGGCGAGAGTTCGGCCAGCAACGTCGGCGGCGCCTCGGGGTTGGTGATGTCCAGAATCACATAGGCCGACTTGGTCCTCACGTTGGGGGTGGTGGCGCCATCGGCGCCCACGTCGACCTCGATGCCGGAGCCGTCGGTGCCGCCACCCAGACGCATGCCGGCAACGAGGATGGTGCCCCAGCCGCCAGGGTGTGTGGCGTCGCCGGTGGTCGGCCAGATTTTGACGTCAAACACCCGCATCGGGAGATCCATGGTGTAGACGTGGGTGTAGTCGGGGCGGGCCATCCACTGCAGATGGGGCAGCAGGTTTTTCGGCACGTAGGCCCAGACTTCGCTGCCCAGCGGATGGCTGGGGACGGTGCTGGTCGCGCTGGGCTTCAGCTCGAATTTTTTCAGCGAGGGATTGAAGAAGCCGCCGTTGAAGGCGTGAATCATGCCGTCGTTGGCGCCGACGTAGATCATTTGCCTGCGGTTCTTGTAGGTCTCGCGGAAGGTGGCGTAGGAGGGATCCAGCGCCGACTGATCAAAGGCGGCAAAGGGCGCGCCGACCGAGACGGGCGTGGAGTTGATGATGTCACCGAGGCGCATGACCTCGGTGCTGCGGCTACCGGTCGTGCCGTCGTAGTCAAGATTGCGCGAGCGGAACTCGACCGACGTGGTGTCCTCATAGCCGCGGGTCCAGTTGACCAGACGCTGGGCGCCGGCTTCCGCGGTGGTTTCGCCAGTCTTGTAGTAGTCGAGCCAGTAGTAGTTGCTGCTGGTGACGTTGCTGCTGATGAAGTCGCTTACTTCACCCGACTCGACGACCCCGTCGGCATCGTCCAGCCAGGTCAGGATGTGCCGGCCGGTGTCGGCGGTTGCGGTGTAGGTGCGCTGGCTGGTGATGGTGGAATTGCTCAGCGACGACAAACGCTCGCGGGCATTCCAGATGGGCTTAAGGCTGCCGAGTTCGGCCGGTGCGGCGGCGGTGAACTGCGCTGGGTCGCTGGGGTTGGGGTTGTTCACATCCGGCGCCACCGGCGTGTAGCGCACGACCACGGTCTTGCGTTCAGCGTCTGGGGTGGTAGTGGCATCGTCAAACTTCACGCGCACCACCTTGTCGGTGCTGAAGCTGTCGATCTGGCCGTCGCCATCGCCGTCTTCGCGAATGAGCCCGAAGTTGTCAACGAACAGCGCCTGCAGGGTGCCGATCCAGCTCACCTCAAGACCATTCTGGTCTTTCTTGGTGGGGTCGTAGAGGGCCTGGAAGAGCGCGCCGTTACCTTTCTGCTCGTTGGCCACGACCGCGGCGGCGGTGCCGGCGGCGATGCGCTCGAGGATGGTGTTGAACACACCGCGCAGCGTGGCCTCGAGTTCGCTGGGGTTGGTCACCAGAAAGAAGCCGTCGGGCAGGCTGTCGCCGTCGCCGTCCCATTCGCCGGCAAGGTCGGGCGTGCCGCTATTGTTGGTGTCGTCGAAGCCGCCCCACTTGGCGGCGTAGAACAGCGGCGACTGCAGCAGGTTGGCCGAGCCGGTGCTGGCCGTGAAGGTATGGGACTGTTTGTTGATCTGGTAGGTCGTGGCGTTGGAGTAGACGGTTGAGAACTCCATGTTGGCGCGGCAATTTGTGCAACCTTTGACCCCCGTTGGGTCCAGACGGCCGGGTGCGCCCGAGTAATAGTTGGCCCCGAAAATCCCCGAATAGGCGTGAAAGCCGTCTTGCGTGGTGCCCGAGGTGATAAAACCAAAGAGCTGGGGATTGGCAGTAGACGCCGCCACCGCCTGGGTCGAAACGGTCACGGTGGCGGGCGACACGTTGGTGTTGAGCACGTATTCGATCGTCCCGAACATGTCCTGGTCGAAGTCCCCACCCTGTTCGGAGTCTTCCCAATTCACGTAGTACTTGCCGTTGTAGAAGCCGGTGCCGCTGGCGGCGGTCATGTCGGTGGCGCTGGCCACTTCGGTATGCGGGCGCACGATCTTGAAATCGACCATCGCCCCGCCGCCGTCGTTGGCCGGTGTGTTGCTGCTTTCATTCGCATTGTTGCCCCCCGCACGCAGGCGATAGGCAGGCAGGATGGTCACAAATTTGCCGTCGCCCAGCGGCACGCGGATGATGGGCGTTGAGGTTTGCAAGGACACCGCGAAGGTCCGCAGTTTCTGGTCGCCGGACAGGGCGCTGGACATGTCGTTGGTATGCGCCCAGTGCGCAAGTCCGGCCATGTGGAAGCTGCCGCGCACGGTCGGCGCTTCCGGGCAGAGGCCGTAGGCGTCACCGAGGCCGTTGGTCCCGCTGATGCTTTTGGCCGAACAGAACTCGTTGTTGTCGGTGCCGTTCTTGCCGACGAAGTAGCTGTTACCGGTAATGCTTTCACCGTCGCCGACCGCCTTGGTTAAGGCCGCGCCGGAGGAGGAGGTGGTCAGCCCGGCGCCCGAGGTCGCGGTTTGGTCGTCGTCGTAAGACGAGACGCTGGCATTGAAGACGATGGCATTCAGCGAGGCGCAGGCGTTGGAGGCGGTGATGGGCAGCGTCCAATCGGTGTCGCGGGTCAAGCCCGTGATGTAGCTGCTGTCGTCGGCGTTGAAGGCGGCGGTGGCCGATCGCGTGGTGGACGCAAAATAGCGCACCGCCTCCAGATAAATTTCTGACATCGGGTTGCCCCAACTCGCGCATTTGCCTTCGCCCGGGCCGCCGCCCGAGGTCAGAATGTCAACCAGCTGGTAGTTGCAGTTGTCAAAGTCTGCCCCTCCTCCAAGGTATGCGCCGTTGGAGTAGTTGTAGCCCCAAAGCCGGACCGCATTCAGCGTTTTGATAATGCCGGGCGTGGTGGCAGACAGCGTCCTGAAGGTGCCGTCGGTGAAATTGATTTCGTCGGTCAGATCGCTGATGCGTTTGCGCAGCACGCCGCCGGAAATGTTTTTCTGGTAGCTGCCGGTCAACAGGCCAAACTTCATCAGCCCGTCGGCGCTGTACTTCTGCAGCAGACCTTCGGGCTTCAGATTGCCGCTGTAGTTGGTGCAGTTCTCCAGATTACGCGCGCTGTCGAAAGTGCTGCCAGTGGCGCAGACCTTGACCCGCACTTCGTGGTCTCTCTGGGTGCCGCCCGGCGTGAACAGGCTGTCGGTGCTGGAGTTTGGATCTGAACTGACCGCCGCCAGCCCGGACTTTGTGACGTCGTTGCCGTTGCCGGAATCGCCGTTTTCGTTATCGAAGGTGCACTGCCAGCGTTCGTTGCCGCCCCACAGGCTGAAATTGCCCTTCACCACCCGCATCAGCGGCGGCGCTGTAGTGCCTTGAGAGGAATCTGTGCTTGCCCCCCGGGTGGTGTTGCAGAGGGTGATGCCTTCAGCGGCGTCGTCGAAGCCGTCGCTATCGCCGCCGTTCGCGGTGTCGGACTTCACGGTTTCGTAAGGGGTGAGGCTCGCGATGTCACCGCCGTTGTAGTACTTGGCAAAGCTGTGGGCGTCGTGCGGCAGGTTGGCGCGGACTAGCACAGTCTCGGTGGCGGAGTCGGTGGAACGCTGGCCGCCGTAGAGCACCTTCCGCACGATGTCCATGCGGGTCATGGTGGCCCAGTTGAGGAAGTTGCCGCTCCAGTAGGTGCTGGAGGTGCCGGTGCAGTAGTGCGTGTTGGTGCCGGTAGCGGTGGCTCTGGCGATAAAGGTTTTACTGGTGTCGGAATATTCGTAACAGCGTTCCGAATGGAAGTAGCCGTAGTACTCGATGGTGTCGGTGTAGCTACGGTCGACCGTGCCGTCGTTGTTGAGGTCGGTATAGTCGTTATAGGCCTTCTGGAAATACTGGTGGTCCATCGACATCACCAGCATCACCAGGGGTGCGACCGACTGCACCGTCAGCAGGGGCTGCGCGGCGAAGTCGACCATATCGCGGCCCGAGAGATTGGCCGCGGCGGCGGTGCCGCTCCAGACGGCGGGCAGAAACGCCAGGCTAAGCGCGAGGCCGCGCAAGAGGCCGCTGAAAGACGAGCGAATCGACATGATGGACTCCTGTAAACGCATGGCTTAGCGCACGAGCGCGCGGTAATCGGCGCCGGTTCGCGAGGTGGCATTGCCCATGGCTACGCCGGTCGAACGAAGATCAAACAACACGTACTTATTGGCTGCACCGCCGCCCACACCCTGATCGGCCGAATTGGAGTTCATGGTGTTGCCGGCAGCCGGGATCGTGTTGATGCGGGTAACCCACAGGTCGGCCTGAACCCGCATCATGCTGCCGGCGCTGCCGTCAACCATGGTCATGTCCGCCGTGGGCGCAGGGCTGTTGTTAAACCGTGAGTAGGTGCCGTTCGCACCGAGATCCAGACGTGTCGTGACATCGGTCACCGACATGCCGGTCGGCGCCGGAAAACTACCGTTGTCGATAGTGCCGCCTAGCGAGGTGGGCCAACCGTGATAAAACACATGCGCATCCAGCATGGGGGTCATCATGTCCCGCGCGCCGTCCGAATTTTCTAATGCGCGACGCGCCTGCATGGTATTGGCCGACATCTTGATATCCATGGTGGTGGAGCGCATGGCAACCACGGCGATCATGGTCATGACCAGCAGCAGCACCAGCGAGACCATCAAGGCGATGCCGGCGGGGCGGCGGGGAAAGGCGTTGCGGTGAGTGTTCATGCTGTATCAGCCTCGGTTCATGTTCCGAATCTGGATGGTGGCGTTGTAGACCTTGCGCCGAAACTGTTGGTCGGCGGCCGGGACTGTGTAATTAAAGGTGGCCCCGGCTGTACCGCCGTACAGGCGATAGGTCGTGCTGTCGGAGTAAGTGGGGTCGCGGGCGAGATTGCGCATCAGCAGACTCATCTTGACGTTGACCACCCGCGTCCACTGGTTGGCGGCAGTCACTTCGGTGGCATTGCGGTAGACGTCAGCCGAGCGGTCGCCGTTGGTGTCGACGCCGTAGGAGAGTTGCATTTGCTCGACGCCGGCAATGACATCTTCCGCCACCATGCTCATGCCTTCGAGGCGAAACCGCGTCAGCGTTGGCGTGGTGTCGTCGGCGCCATCGCAGACGTTTGCCGTGCCACTGGCCTGGGAAGCGCAACGACGGATGAAGTACACGATGGTGCGCACTGCGTAAGTGGCCATCGACGGGTCTTCCAGCAGCACATTGGTTTCGGTCCAATTTGCCGGCAGGAGGTCACTGGGCAGGGAGGTTTTGTCCGCGCCCTCAAACAGCATGCCCCGGCGGCCGATGGCGGTACGCAAATAGACCGCGCTGTTTTGGACGGCGCCACTGGCCACCCGTTCCGGGGCCGCATAGCGCAGCACCAGCACGTCGGTGTTGGCGAGGTAGTCGGCGGTAGGAATACACGCAATGGGCGTGCCGCTAGCGCCATCCAGTCCAAATACGCCCGAAGGCATGACGGCGGCCGCATTGCCCGTGCAATCGGCGGAAATGCTGCCCATGCCGGTCAGCGTGGTCAGGGTGTCGCTCTCCACGCCGCCCCAGTGGTCGGCCATGCGGATGTCGTACTGAAGCTGGTCCATGACGTAGCGTGAATTCTCGTTCACCACGTTGCTGGCTTCCTGAATGCGGTAGGCCTGCTTGTTGCTGACGAACAACTGCACCATGCCGGCCATGAGGATCAGACCCACCACCAGGGCGACCATCATTTCAACCAGCGTGACCCCTTGCTGTTGTGCTGGCCCGCTGGTTGGTGCGCGTCGCGTCATTGCATAACCCTCATGACCATTGTCTTTTCGCTAGCGTCGGTGCTGCCGCTGCTGGCACGCTCGTCCCAGCGCAACTTGATGGCATATATCGAGCCCGTGTTGTCGCAGGCCCAGCCTGCCGAGCCGCCGTCATTAGGCGTCGCGTCAAGGCAGACCACACCTGCCCCGCCGGGCAATACATCGTCATTGCTTTGGACGGGTTTGCTCGCGCCGCCGGTGGTATTCCAGTTCACCAGGTCGTAGGTGGCGGTCTCGGCGGGCGTGCAGGCTACGGTCGCGCAATCTTTGCCCGAGGACGTCGGCATGGTGCCCTGCGTGTTGTAGCTGCCGTCCTGCACCGCGGCGCGGTTGGCCCGCATGCGGTCGGCCATCGTGGCCGCTTGCATGGCGGCCACGGCGCGGATCTCAGCGCCTTTTGTGAACCGCATACCGGAGACCTGCAGGCCTGCAATTCCCAGCAGGCCGATCGAGAACACGACGATTGCGATCAGGATTTCGACCAGCGTGAAGCCCCTGGCGGGGGGCGGATAGGAACGATATTTCATCAGGGGCAACTCAAGCTGGTGGCGTTGGGCTGTTTGTCGATGACCGAGGCGCGGCCCGTATTGGAAATAGCAAGGCCGCGGGCACCCGATGCACCGCGTGCATCACAGAGGGTGAAAAAGGTGGAGGCTGCGGCACAGGCCTGCGCGGTGCCGGTGCCGTTCTTGCAAAACACGCCCCCCGTACCGTCGTAGCCCAGGGCGCCAACGATGCCGCTGGCGGCGCGCAGCGTGGTGCCGCCGGTCAGCGCTTGCTGGCTCATAAGCAAACAGTCGCCTGAGGTGGCCGCCTCGGCGCACGACCCGGCGACGTCATTCATCTCAAAATTGTTATTGCGGTCGAGGAACACCAGCCAGCCCGTTTCCCAGCCCGCGCCGTTGGTGGTGTTGCAGGAGGTGCCGTCGGTGGTGGGACAGGCGACCGCCCGCAGGTTGCGCTTGACGGCTTCGCTGCGGGCGGCCGCAAGCGAGGAAGACAGCATATTGAGTTGCGAAACCAGCCGGTTGCTCTGCATGAACTGCTGAACCCCGGGCACCACCATCGTCATGGTGAGCGCCACCACCACCAGGGTCACAATGAGCTCGACAAGCGAGAAGCCGGTTTGGTTTTTCATGGGAGAAGTGTCGGCCGCGATTGGCCCGGACTTGGGCGGCGCCCGGCTGAACGGTGGTTTCGTGCCCATGAACGGTCACCACGGCCGGCGCAGGTCTCACCGCAGAGGTGGGCGAGCCCGTTTACCGGCGCGAGATGGCCATGGCGGCCGGCGTAATCTGGACAGGCAAGGGGCCGTGGCTATACTGCCGGGCATGACAGATTCACGCCTTTTCAGCGACGAGGTTGCCCGCACGGCGCTGGCCGCGCGCCTGGTGGCCTGCGGCATCACGCCCACCGCACAGCGCCTCGATATCGCCGAGGTGGTGCTGTCCGGCCATCAGCATGTGGCGGCAGACCAGGTGCTGGAACGCGTCAACCGGGGCGGCGGCGCAGTCTCCAAAGCCACCGTGTACAACACGCTGGGTTTGTTCGCTGAGCGGGGGCTTCTGTGCGAGCTGGTAATCGATGCCAGCCGCGTGTTCTACGACTCCAACACCACCCCCCACTGCCACTTCTATAACGTGGATGACGGCACCCTGACCGACATGGCCTTGCCGCCTGACGTGCTGGGCAGCCTGCCCGCGACCCCGGCCGGAACTTATGCCGAAGCGCTGGAGGTTGTTATCCGGATCAGAAACCGTCTGCCGAGCGCCGCAGACGAGGCAATTTCGGAAAACTTTCGGTTATGATTCAGCCCTCTTCGTTCCCCGGCCGGCGTAGCTCAGGTGGTAGAGCAACTGATTCGTAATCAGTAGGTCCGCAGTTCGAGTCTGCGCGCCGGCACCAAACGAGACCCGCGACAACGCGGGTTTTCTTTTTCAGGGGGGAACGCAGACCACGATAAGAAGTTTTTCCCGGGGAGGGGTTGGTTTCATGAGATTTACGCTAGCGCGCTGGGTCATGGCGAATCGCGCCATGGTGGGCATTGGATTCATCATCATCACCCTGGCTTTCATGGCGGGCTTCCCCCGCGTTGAAATCCGCACCATCTTCAAAGACCTGCTGCCCAAGGACGACCCCTTCGTCCAAATCTATTTCGACCACCCCAACTTCGGTAACCCCCTGACCGTCTCCCTGATGGTCAAACGCAAGAACGGCGACATCTACAACGCCGACACCCTGAACAAGGTCTGGGCCATGACGCGCGAGGTTGATCTTGCGCCCAAGGTTGACCACGACACGCTGATCTCCATCTCCACGGAAAAACTGCGCTACGCCGAAGCCACGCCCGATGGCGTCGACCTGCGGCCGCTGATGGAAAGCAAGGCGCCGTCCACGCCGGAGGACGTTGCTGCCTTCCGGCAGCGGGTTGCCAGCTCGCCTAACGCGCAGTCCTTTTACGTCTCGCGCGACGAAACTGCCACGCTGATTACGGTGGCCTTTCACGACACCATCGACTACGGCGAAGCCTTCACCTTTCTGCAAAATCTGGTCGAGAAGTCGCGCGACGCCGACCACGACGTCTACATCGCCGGCCAGCCGATCCTGACCGGCTGGGTCTACAAACTGCAGAAGCAGACCTACGGTATTTTCGCCATCACGCTGGTCGCGCTGACGGTGGCGCTGGTGCTTTACATGCGTAACGTGGCCGGCGTGGTCACGCCGGTGGTGTGCGCGGCGGTGGCCGGCGTGTGGGGCTTCGGCTTCATCGGCTGGATGGGCCGGCCAATCGAACCCCTGCTGATGATTGTGCCCCTGTTGCTGGTGGCGCGCTCGTTCTCACACTGTGTGCAGTACACCGAGCGCTATTACGAAGTGCTGATGCACCTGAAAGACCGCCGCAAAGCGGCCGAAGTTACCATGGCCATCATGATGGCGCCGTCTGTCCTCGGCATCATGACCGACGTGTTCGGCATCATCTTCATCGCCGTCGCGCCGATCGAGACGATGATCAACCACGCCATTTTCTGCGGCATGTGGGCGCTGTGGATTATCCCGACCGGGGTGTTCCTCATTTCCATCCTGCTGTCCTACCTGCCGGCCCCGAAAAACCTCGAGGAAATCGTGGGCGGCAAAGGCAAAGAGTCGGGCATTCACCTGCTGGAACAACGCCTGCTCGACGCCATTTCCCGGTCCTGCTTCGGCCGTGCGGCAAACATCAGCGCGCTGGTGTTCATCGTGCTCGGGGTAGCTTCGGTCTACGTGAACTCGCTGATCAAAATTGGCAACCCGGTCGAAGGCAGTAACCTGCTGTGGTACGACTCCGAATTCAACACGGCGGTGCGGGCGATTAATGGGCACTTCCCGGGCATGAACACGCTGGAAATTATCATTGAAGCCAAGGACACGGTCACCAATGAACGGCGCGTCGGACGCACCCCGGACTACGTGCGGGTGGCCCACGGCATTCAGGCCATCATGGAATCCGATACCACTATGCCGCCGCGTGCGACGCTGTCGTTCGCCGACTACATGGGTGAGGTGAATCGCCTGTACTCGGGCGGCAACCCCAAGTGGATGCCGCTGGACGCGACCGACGCCTCGGTGTCTGCCGCCGGCTTTGCGGCCACCATGGGCACAAATCCGGTCAACTTCGGCACGATCTCTGACCTCCAGTTTCAGAACCTGACGGTGTCGACCTGGTTCCGCGACAACAAGCAGGAGACCGTCGACGGTGCGCTGGCCAGTGCCGCGCGTGCGGTCGAAATCGTGGGCAAAGACCATCCGGATTTCACCGTGCGCCTCGGTAGCGGCGTGATCGCGCTCCAGCAGGCCATGAATGACGTGGTGCACGAGTACCACTATCTCATTCTTGGTCTGGTGAACGTCGCGGTGCTGGTGATTGCGGCGTATGCCTATCGCTCGGTGGTAGCCGGACTTTTGCTGCTGGTGCCGGTGAACTTGTCCAACTTCATGCTGGGCGCATCCATGCATCTGTTGGGCATTGGCATGGACATCAACGCCACCATCGTCGCGGTGATGGGCGTGGGGGTGGGTATCGACTACGGCATCTACCTGCTTTCTCGCATCTGCGAGGAGTATCAGGCGCACGACCGCAACCTGCCGAAGGCGATCAACGCTGCGCTGACCACCACCGGCAAGGCCATCATGTTCACGGCCACCATCATGCTGATGGGCATTCTGCCGTGGTACTTCCTGTCGGATCTGAAGTTCATGGCCGACATGGGCATCCTGCTGGTGGCGATCATGCTGATTAACATGGTGCTGTCGCTGATGGTGCTGCCGCTGCTGGTCTGGTTCGTGAAGCCCAAGTTCATGGACCGCGACGACCTGATGGTGAGCGAGAGTGTCGACCTGAAGATGCTGGCCGCCGAAGCGAACGTCTAGGTTCACCGCCCTCATGTCCCCTGCGCCAGCCGGCGCGGGGACCGTCTGTCAGTAAGCCGGGCGTCGATAGCCGCCCGGCACCCCCTGCGGCGACAGCACCCACTGCCACAACTGCAGGCCGCGGGCGCGGAACACGCCGGCAAACATGTTCAGGTAATACCACCAGCTGCGGTAAAAACCGGGCGGCAAGCCGGCGCCGGAGTCGCCCCAATGGCGCTGAAAGTTGTCGCGCCAGGCGAGCAGGGTCGGCGCATAGTCGGCGCCGAAATTGTGCAGGTCTTCGACGACGAATACCCGGTCGAGCGCGTCCACCACGCGGGCCAGCGACGGAATCTCGCTGTTCGGAAAGATATGTCGCGTCACCCACGGGTCAACGCCGTCGCCGCGGTCGTTACGGCCAATGGTGTGCAGCAGGAAGAGCCCGTCGGGGGCGAGCAAGCGGCGCACGCCCTGCATATACGGGCCATAGTTCTTGTGGCCGACGTGTTCGAACATCCCCAGCGAGGCGATGCGGTCGAAGCGACCTTTGGTCTGGCGATAGTCTTCCAGCCTAATCTCGACCGGCAGGCCGGTGCAGTGTTCGGCCGCAAGACTGGCCTGTTCGCGGGAAATCGTGACGCCCGTCACCGTGACGCCGTAATGCTCGGCGGCGAAGCGCGCGAAACTGCCCCAGCCGCAGCCGATATCCAGCACGCGCATGCCGGGCTGTAGCCCCAGCTTGCGGCATGCCAGATCGAGTTTCGCCGTCTGTGCGCCGTCCAGCCCGGTGGCGTTGGCCCAGTAGCCGCAGGTGTATACCATGCGCGGGTCGAGCATCGCCCGGTACAGATCGTTGCCCAAATCGTAGTGCGCTTCGGCGACCTGCCGTGCGCGCTGCACACTTTGGAGATTGACCGCGCGGCTCAGCCAGCCGGCCAGACGGCGCGGCAGGTTGACCACCCGCTCGTCGACGCGGGCACCGCTCAGCCGGGCAAAAAATTCGTCCAGCGCCTCCGCGTCCCACCACTGCTCGACATAGGCGTCGCCCAGCCCCAGCGTGCCTTCGCGCAGGCAGCGCGTGTACAAACGCTGGTCGTGGACCTGTAAGTCCCAGGGGCGGGGCCCGTTCAGCGCGATGTCGGCACTGTCCAGCAGCTTCGCGTAGCGCGTGCGCAGCCACTGCTTGGCGTAGCGCTTCGGCAGGGCATCTGACAGATCCGTCGGGCTTGCGGGGGGCGAGATATCAGCCATCGTGGCGCTCCTCCTGCTGGCCGGGGTCGCGCGCGACCCGGCTGCCGGGGGATCCGGCAGGCAAGCAGTGGAGCACAGGGGCTGCGCCAGCATTTGCGCTGGCGCAAAGAGCGGCGCGGTTTTACTCGCCCTGCGCCGGGGAGAAGTTACGGCCGACGCGTTCGGCAGCCGCGAGCACCTTGGCTTCCAGCCCCTTTTTGTAGGCGTCCATGGCGCTGCGCAGCGCGGGATCTGCCGTGCCCAGAATCTGCACGGCGAGCAGGCCCGCGTTGGTCGCGTTGTTGACGGCCACCGTGGCCACCGGCACGCCGGCCGGCATCTGGGCAATCGACAGCAGCGCGTCGGTGCCGTTCAGCAGGGTGGCGGCGATGGGGACGCCAACCACCGGCAGCGGCGTGAGGCTGGCAACCATGCCGGGCAAATGCGCGGCGCCGCCGGCACCGGCCACGATCACCTGCAGGCCGCGGGCGACCGCCGTGGTGGCGTATTCCACCATCCGCTGCGGCGTGCGGTGGGCCGAGACCACCGTCAGTTCAAAAGGCACGCCGAACTGCTCGAGCACGTTGGCGGCATCGGCCATGATTTTCAGGTCCGAATCGCTGCCCATGATCACGCCGACCAGTGGATTGCTCATTGCTCGCTGCCTCCTGCGCGCACCAGGGCCTGCAGGCGGCGCGCGTTGTCCAATGCGTCGTCCCGGCTGGTGCCGGTGACGGTGATGTGGCCCATTTTGCGGTAGGGCGCCACGCGATGCTTGCCGTAGAGATGCACGGCGGCGCCGGCGGTGGCCGCGGTCTCGTCGAGTCCCCGATAGACGGGCAGGCCGCGGGCATCGGGCTCGCCCAGCAGATTGAACGACGCGGCGGGATGCAGCAGCGCCGCCGAGCCCAGCGGCAGGCCGGCCACGGCCCGCAGGTGCTGGGCGAACTGCGAGGTGGCGCAGGCTTCGATGGTGTAGTGCCCGGAGTTATGCGGGCGGGGGGAAATCTCGTTCAGCACCACCTCGCCGCTACGGGTGAGAAAAAACTCGATGCCAAAAATACCGACGCCATCCAACGCGGTGACGGCGCGCTGTGCGTAATCCGCGCAGCGCGCGGCGACTTCGGCGCTGACCGCCGCCGGTGCCACGATGGTGTTGAGAATATTGGCCGCGGGGTCGAATTCGGCTTCGACCACCGGATAAAGCGCCGTTTCGCCGCTGTCGGCGCGGGCGATCATCACCGCCAGTTCGCGCGCGATATCGACCACCTGCTCGGCCAGACAGGGCCCCTGCGCCAGAAAATCTGCCGCCTCGTCCTCGGTGCGCACCAGTTTCACGCCGCGACCGTCGTAGCCGTGACGTCGGGCCTTCAGCACGCAGGGCAGGCCGAAGGCGCGCAACTCCGCCAGCGTACTCACGCCGCGATACACCCCGCCGGGCAGGCCGGCGGCGCTGAGGAAATCTTTCTGGACCAGTTTGTCCTGAATGATGCCGAGCACCTTGCTGGAGGGGGCGACGCGGCTGTCGGCGGCTTCGAGCGCGGCAAGCGAACCGGCGCTAACCGCTTCGATGTCGATCGTCACCACGTCGCTCAGGCTGGCGAGTTGGGCGAGCGCCACTGCGTCGTCATAGGCAGCGACAATTTGCGGCGCAAATTCGCTGGCGGGCGCGTCGGGCGTGGGGTCAAGAACGGTAATGCTAAGGCCGAGGGCAGGGGCCGCCTCGGCCATCATCCGAGCAAGCTGACCGCCGCCAACAATGCCAACACGGGCGGCGGGTCGAGGAATAGCGCTGTGGGCTGTGGCCATGGTGTGTATGTCCGCGGGGCGGGCCCCTGCGGGACCGGGTCAAGGGCCGCATAGGATAGCCGACCGCGCGAGGCACGACACCCCGCCGCAGGATTACGCTAGATGCCGATGTAACCCTGCGCCAGTCTGGGCAGCCAGTTGCGGAACCGCAGCGGGCCGTCCGTCACCGCCAGACACAGGCACTCGCCGTCGCGCGTCACCACCGGTTGGTGGTCGACGGTTTCATCGGCGTCTTCAATATCGCCGGCGGCGTAGATGGTATCGCCGCTGAAAAATGCGCCTTTCAGCACCAGCGTCAGTTCGCTGCCGCTGTGGCTATGTTTCGGCAACACCGTGCCGGGCGCGGCCTTGACCAGCCACAGGCGATCTTCGTCGGTCACGCGCAGTCGCGCGACTTCCAGCCCGCGGCCAGCGCGGCGCCAGGGCAGTGCGCCGATGCCGCAGTCGAGATACTTGGAGACCACCGAGGGCAGGTCGACCGCGCCCCCTTCCAGCGCAGAGGACGGCCGGTCGTTGATCCAGGCGCAGGACGTGCCGGATTCGGCGGCCAGCACTGTCGCCGGCGCCAGACGCGCGGCTGCGCCCGCGCCCTGCATCATCAGTTCGGCGCCCAGTCGCTCAGCGGCCTGAAGTTCGCGCGCGCAGTGCGGACAGGCCATCAGGTGGGCGGCCAGCACCAGTTCAAAATTGCGACTCAGGGTGCCGTTGGCATAGTCCATCAGCCACGCGGTGTCGGGGTGTCGGGTCACAGTCACTTAGCGGTCTCCAGAATGCCTCGGATGCGCTGAAAGCCAAGCCTCGCGCGGGATTTAACGGTGCCGATGGGCAGATTGAGTTCGCGGGCGATCTCGCGGTGGGACTTGCCCTCCACGTAAGCCATGAGCAGTACCCGCGCCTGCTCCTGGGGAATCTGGTCGAGGAGGGCGACCGAATTCTGGCCCATCGCGCGTGCCAGCAGGTCTTCCTCGTAGACGGCGTCGCCGGCGGTTTCGCCGACGTAGCGTTCGAGCGCGGCGTACTCCCGCTGCTCGGCCCGTTTGATGTCAATCAGCCGGTTGCGGGCCAGTGAGTAAATCCAGGTCCGCGCTGAGGCCCGGGCCGGGTCAAACAGCCGCGCCTTGTTCCACACCGCAATCATGATGTCCTGCAGGATGTTTTCGGCGTCTTCGGCGTTCAGGCCGGTGCGCTGCAGGTAGCCTTTGACTTTGGAGGCGAAGCGTCCGAAGAGGTCCGCGTAGGCGTTGCGGTCACGCGCGTCGCGCACCCGCAGCAGCAATTCGGTTTCCCGCGCGGCGGGCTCCACCTCGACCTGTCGCTGGGCGTCACCCGGAAAGGGCACTACCGCGGCGAGCTCGGGCGTCCGGGCATCTGGGGTATGGGACATGGATGTTCTCAGCATGGGGGAATTACGGACCGCGACGGCGACCGGATCACCCGCCACCGCCGCTGCGCGATCACCATGCCTGATCCAGAGACGGACTTCACTGCGTAAACTGTCGGCCCGACCAATCGGGTGGAGCAGGGCATGACAGGTGGATTGAGCAGCGGTCGCAATTTGCGCATCGCGGTGGTCGGGGCGGGCGTCGGGGGCCTCAGTGCCGCTTGGCTGTTAAGCCGGGGACATCACGTCAGTCTCTTTGAGCAGGCGCGTTATCTGGGCGGGCACAGCAATACGGTTGAAGTGCAGGGCGGCGAGGCCGGTTCGCTGCCGGTCGATACCGGTTTCATCGTCTATAACGAGGTCAACTACCCCAACCTCGTTCAGTTGTTCAAACATCTGGGCGTGGCGACGGCCGCCAGCGATATGTCCTTTGCCGTGTCCCTGCGCGGGGGCAATCTGGAATACGCAGGGACCAATCTCGCCGGTTTATTTGCCCAGCCCGGCAACCTGCTGAAGCCGCGGTTCTGGCGCATGTTGAGCGATCTGCGGCGCTTCTACCGGGATTCTGCCGCGCATCGCGTCGAGGCCGCGCGTGAGGGGCTCACCCTGCGCCAACTGCTGACACGACACGGCTACTCGCGTCCGTTCCTCGACGACCATTTGCTGCCCATGGCCGGGGCAATCTGGTCGGCGACCGGGGAGCAGATGCTGGAATACCCGGCGCGGACGTTCCTCGATTTCTGCGCCAATCACGGGCTGGTCCAGTTCACCGACCGGCCGGTCTGGCGCACGGTCGACGGCGGCAGCCGCGAGTACGTGCGCAAGCTGGTCGCCGGCATTTCCGGGGCGGTGCACATCGGCGCGCCGGTGGTCTCCATCGAACGCCTGTACGACGCGGTCGAGCTGCGGCTGGAAGACGGCCGCGTGGAGCGCTTCGACCACGTGGTGATTGGCGCGCACGCCGATCAGGCCCTGCACGTGCTGGTCGCGCCCTCCGAGGATGAACAGCGCCTGCTGGGTGCCTTTCGCTATTCGCAAAACCGCGCCCTGCTGCATGAGGACCAGTCCTTCATGCCCCAACGCCGCGCGGCCTGGGCCAGTTGGAACCACCTCGGGGAGGTCGGCAGCCTGCCCACCGTCACCTATTGGATGAACAACCTGCAGCCGCTGAAGACGCGGCGGCCCTTGTTTGTGACGCTCAATCCGCCGCGCGAGCCGCGCGCCGGCAGCGTGCACCGCGAGTTCCAGTACGCGCATCCGCTGTTCGACAGCGAGGCGCTGGATGCGCAGGACGCGCTCTGGCGCCTGCAGGGCCAACGCAACACCTGGTTTTGCGGCAGCTATTTTGGCTACGGCTTTCACGAAGACGCGCTGGAGTCAGGCCTGTGGGTGGCCGAGGCGCTGGGCGGCGGCGCGCGGCCGTGGGCCTGGGACCGCACGCGCTCCCGAACGGCGCTTGGTCGTCGCGCACCTGCCATGCCGGCATGAGCCTGCGCTCTGCGCTCTACACGGGCTGGGTGACGCACCGCCGTGCCCGCACCCGCGCCCACCGCCTGCGCTACGGCCTGTGCTATTTCCTGCTCGATCTGGATGAACTTCCGGCGCTGGACGACGGTCTGTGGTTCGCCGTGAACCGTCGGGCCATGCTGGCCTGGCGGGATGCGGATCACGGGCTGGGCGACGGCCGCAGCTTTCGCGATTTCTTGCAAGACGCCCTGTTGGCCGGCGGCTATCCGGCACAGCCCTATCGTTTTGAGGTGCTGTGTCTGCCGCGCCTGTTTGGCTATGTGTTCAACCCGATCACGGTGGTCTATTGCTATGCCGGCGCCGTACTGGTGGCGATGCTCTACGAAGTCAACAACACCTTCGGCGAGCGCATCCACTACCTCATGCCGGCGAGCACTGGCGGGCGGCGGATCACCCGCCACCAGTGCCGCAAGGCGCTGTACGTCTCACCGTTTTTCGACCTGCAGGGGCAGTATCAATTTGACCTCACGCCCGCTGGCCCGCATCTCGCGCTTGCCATTCGCTACGGGGACAACGACGGACTCCGCCTGCACGCCGCGTTCACCGGCCGGCGAGAGGGCTGGTCGCGGATGGCGTTAATCCGCACGCTGCTGCGTTTCCCGCTGGCCACGCTGAAAGTCATGGCCGGCATTCATTGGGAGGCGCTGCGCCTCTGGTTGAAAGGTATTCCCCTGCAGGAGCGCCCACGGGCGCTGGAGTCCGGACCTCATGGCTGAACCCACGACGAGCACGCCCACGCGTGCCACTGCCACCACGCGTCGCCTGCCCTGGCTGGCGACCCAGACGCTGAACCTGCTGGGCCGGCGCCTGCGCACGGGTGCGCTGCGCGCCGAATTGCCCGACGGTCGCTGTCTTGAACTTGGCAACGCGAGCGGCGGCCAACGCCCGGCCGTCTGGCAGCTGGGCAGCGGGCGGGCGCTGTGGCGCGCGCTGGCGCGCGGAGACATCGGGTTTGCCGAGTCCTACATGGACGGCGAATGGGACTCGCCCGACCTGACCGCGCTGCTGCAACTGCTGGGCAGCAACGACAGCGACCGGGGTGACGTGGTGGGCGGCGCGCTGCCGGCGCGGTGGCTGGACCGCCTGTATCACTGGCGGCATCGCAATACCGAGCAGCAGAGCCGGCGCAACATTGCCTATCACTACGATCTGGGCAATGCGTTTTATGCGGCGTGGCTCGACCCCAGCATGACCTACTCGGCGGCGCGCTTTCTGCACGACGACGACACGCTGCAAACCGCACAGCGCCAGAAGTATCAGCAACTGGCGGACTTGATTGAGCTCCAGCCCGAGCACGAGGTGGTGGAAGTTGGCTGCGGTTGGGGCGGTTTCGCCGAGCACGCGCTGGCGCTGGGCGCGAAGATTCACGGCATTTCGCTGTCGCAGGAACAGACCGCCTACGCGCGGCAGCGGCTGGCGCCGGCGGTGGCCGCCGGCCGCTGCGAACTCGAAATCCGCGACTACCGCGCGCTGGACCGTCAATACGATCGGCTGGCCTCGATCGAAATGCTGGAGGCGGTCGGCGAGCAGTACTGGCCGGCCTACGCCGAGATGGTCAAACGCAGCCTGCGCCCCGGTGGCATTGCAGGCGTGCAAACCATCACCATCGCACCGCACCGCTATGCCCGCTACCGGCGCAATCCGGACTTCATCCAGCGCTATATTTTTCCCGGCGGCATGCTGCCCACCGAGCCCATTCTGGACGCCGTGTTTGCCGCGGCCGGGCTCAAAGTGACGAGGACGATCCGCTTCGGGCTGGATTACGCCCGCACGCTGGCGCTGTGGTGCGAACGATTTGATGAGGTCTGGCCGGATCTGCGTGGACTCGGCTTTGACGAGCGATTCCGGCGGATGTGGCGCTACTACCTGTGCTACTGCGAGGCGGGCTTCCGTTTGGGCGTCTGTGACGTGGTGCAGTTACGCATCGAACACGCCTGAGCGCGGCGCGCTCAGTACTGCGTGACGCCCTTCAGCGCGAGCTTGCGTCGCAGCCAGCGTAGCAGGGCGCCAATCAGCGGCAGTTCTTCGTAGAGGCCGCGCGCGGCATCCCAGTAGTCGATGTGCGCGCAGACGCGGTCGTCGCTGGCCAGCCAGACTTCAGACAGCCCGGTGACCGACCACGGTCGGTTGCCCAGCGCCCGCAGCTTGCCGCCAAACGTCCAGCGCAGCACGTGGCGCTGCACTTCGTCCGTCGTACTCCCCGTCGGGCTGAGCGGCCCGACATGGGTCACCACAATCTGCAGTTCCCCAATCTGCGCCAGCATTTCCCGCAGGCAGTGCGCGAAAGCCTCGCGGCCGCGCAGGTCGTTGAAGGGGTCACGGAAGATCATCTCGTCGGTCACGATCTGCGGCAGCGTCGCGAGGCGGGCTTCCGACAGGTCGCACATAAAATCGATATAGCGGGTGAGTCCGGTCGGCGTCATGGGGCGCGAAGCATCCGGCGCGTCAGCGCGAAATAAAGGGGATAGGGCAAATTCGCGAGCAGACGCAGCAGCCAGGCCAGTCGCCGCGGGAAGCGGATTTCAAACTGACCCTGCGCAATGCCGCGGGCAATCCGCTCGGCGGCCTCCTCGGCGCCGATAAGAAACGGCATGGGAAAATCGTTGCGGGCGGTCAAGGGCGTGGCGACGAAGCCCGGGTTGATCAGCGAGAGATGCACGCCGGCGACCGCGAGTTCCGGCGCCAGCGACTCACACAGGCGATGCACCGCGCTTTTCGCCGCGCTATAGGTCGCCGCATAGGGCAGGCCGCAGTAGCCGGCGACCGACGACATCGCCGCAATCTGCCCGCGTCCACGCGCCATGAAGCGCGGGATGAGCGCGCCGAGGCCGTGGCAGAGGCCGAAGTAATTCACGTCCATCATCTGGCGCGCCGCCGCGCTGGTGAACTCGGCGGCACGGACCGGGGCATAGGTTCCGGCATTCAGGATGGCGAGGTCGATCGGGCCATGCGCCGCTTCGATTGCCGCAACCGTGGCGGCGACGGCGGCTTCGTCGGTGACGTCCAGCGGATAGGCCTCACCGTTCGCGGGATTGAGGCTCGCGAGCGCCGCGGCCAGCGCCGCTTCGTTCCGCGCGGACAGCAGCACGCGGTGCCCCAGCGCAGCGTAATGCTGCGCCAGCGCGAGCCCGATGCCGGAGGATGCGCCGGTAATCCAGATGTTCATGCGCGCTGCGCTCCTTGCCGGTCGGGTCGATGGTCGCCGGCAGCCTGTTTACGCGCCGACGCTTGCTTACGGATCTGTGCGGGCCGCCTGCGCGGGCACGGCGGGCTGCAGCCGGTAATCGATGGCCGAGCCGTCGGTGCCGGCAAAGGCCAGCCCGCGCCAGCGGCCGGCATCGTCGTACCATACGCGAGCCTTCAGGTCGCCGGTGTAGTCCATGCACTGCGCCGCCGGACTGCCGTCCGGCGCGGGCGCCTTGCAGGGCACCAGCGTCACCTTATTGAGATGTCCGGTCAGGGTGTTGATCACGGCCGCGGTCTGGAGCACCCCGGGATGCCAGTGATTGGTCGCGAAGCTGCCCAGCGGCGCACTGCCAGACCCGCCCTCGGCGGCGGTCAGTTTCAGCTGGCCGGCTTCGCTGCGAGCGGTGACCCGGCTCAGTTTGCCGTCGTCGTTGACCTTGGCCTCCAGCCGCACCAGCGCGTTGTCGCACCAGTATTCGGTGGCCTCGTAGCGATAGTGATAGGCCTCGATGAAGAGCAGCTTGATGCCCAGATCGAGCGTCGAGCGAATGACCAGAAAGCCGTTTTCCTCGCTGAAATTCGCGTCATGTCGCCCCACGGGCTTGTCGTTGCGATAGACGTCGAAGTGGATCGATTTGCCGTAGCGCGCGACCACCTCGCGGGTGGCGGCGCCCGGCCCTGCGGCGCATTGCTCGACGGCGGCGACCAGCGGGCTGTGCAGCAGGCCTAGCAGCAGGCCTAGCAGCAGCAGGCCCGACAGGCGGTAACCCTCCCGCACCGGCCCCGGCTTGTGGTTCAATTGGCCAGCGTCTGTGCTGTCTCGCTTCTTCATTTTTCACCTGTCTCCGGGAGTGCCCTATGAAGCTCGAACCTTTGATGACCTATCACGCCGATCTGGGCTTGTCTGCGCCGGTGGGCGAAGGCCCCCATGGTAACCGTCTCATCGTAGAAGTGACCGGCGGACAGTTCGAGGGTTCCCGCCTCAAAGGCCGCATTCTGTCGGGCGGCGGTGACTGGCTGGTGATCGACCGCGACGGCTATGGTCATCTGGACGTGCGCGCTACCTTCCTCACCGACGACGGCGCGCATATCTACGTGCAGTACTACGGGGTCACCCAGTTGACCGAAGCTGCCGCCGCCGCGCTGGCGGGCAAAGGCCAGACCGAATTTGGTGACGCCTACTTCTTCAGCCAGCCGCGCTTTGAAACCGGCGACCCGCGCTACGCCTGGCTCAACCACACCATGGCGGTGGGTCAGGGCCGGCTGCGGCCGAACCGGGTGGAATATCAGGTGTTCGCGTTCGCCAACTAGCGGTAATGGCCCCGGCCCGAGGAAGCGCCCGATGATCGTCAAACCACCGACCGCCGAAGAGCTTGAACACATTGCCCTGCAGTTCGGGCTCGACCTCACACCCGAGGATGTCGCCTCGTTTCAGGGCCTGATGGCCGGCCCGCTGGCGTCCTATCAGCGCCTGCAGGAAATGGTTGAGCCGCGACTGCCGGTGAAATACCCGCGCACGCCCGGCTACCGGCCCGAGCGCAGCGAAGATCCGCTGAACGCCTGGACCCGCAAGACCAGCATCAAGGGCGCGGCTGGCGGCCCGCTGGCCGGCAAACGGGTGGCCATCAAGGACAACATCTGCGTCGCCGGCGTACCGATGATGAACGGCACTTCGGTGCTCGAAGGCTATGTGCCGGACGTCGACGCCACGCTCGTCACCCGCATTCTGGATGCCGGCGGCGAAATCGCCGGCAAGGCAGACTGCGAAAGCCTGTGTTTTTCCGGTGGCAGCCACACCACCGACAACGGCCCGGTGCTGAATCCGCACGACCACAGCCGCACCACCGGCGGGTCTTCCGCCGGCAGCGCGGCGCTGGTCGCGGCGGGCGAAGTGGACATGGCCATTGGCGGCGACCAGGGCGGCTCGATTCGGATTCCCGCCGCCTGGTGCGGCATCTACGGCCTCAAGCCCACCCACGGTCTGGTGCCCTACACCGGCGCCTTCCCGATCGAAACCACGCTGGATCATCTCGGGCCCATGGCGCGCAGCACCGCCGATATCGCCCTGCTGCTGGAAGTCATCGCCGGCGAAGACGGCTTTGATCCGCGCCAGTACCGGGTTGACGCCCAGGCCTATACCAAAGCCCTGACCGGCGAGGTGAAGGGCCTGCGCATCGGCATCGTGCCGGAGGGTTTTGGCCTGCCCAACGCCGAACCCGACGTTGATGCTCTCGTGATGCAGGCCGCCGCGCGCTTCGAGGCGCTGGGCGCGGTGGTGTCGACGGTGTCCGTCCCGATGCATCTCGACGGGGTGCACATCTGGAACGGCATCTCCATCGAAGGCGCGACCGAACTGATGCTCAAGGGCAACGGCTTCGGCACCAACTGGAAGGGCTACTACAACGTCGGCCTGATGGACGCCTTTGCCCGCGGCTGGCGCAGCCGGGCCAACGACTTGTCGGAAACCGCCAAGCTGGTGTTGCTGACGGGCGAGTACATGCACCGGCACTACCACGGACGCTTCTACGCCAAGGCGCAAAATCTCGCGCTGAAGCTGAAGGCAGCCTACGACGCTGCCTTTGCGCAGGTCGATCTGCTGGTGATGCCGACCGTGCCGATGAAAGCCACCCCAATCCCGGCGCCGGACGCCAGCCGCGAGGAATACATTGCCCGCGCGCTCGAAATGGTGGTCAATACCAGTGGTTTCGACGTCACCGGCCACCCGGCGCTGAGTGTGCCCTGCGGGATGTCCGCGGGGCTGCCGGTGGGCATGATGCTGATCGCGAAATCGTTCGACGAATGCACCCTGTTGCGCGCGGCCCACGCGCTGGAACAGAGTTACGACTGGACCAAGGCCTGAGGAGAACCCGACCATGGCTTCATCTGCTCATACCCGCCCGCTTAGCGAGGTGGAAATCCGCGTCAAGGCGCTGGAATCCCTGCTGGTTGAAAAAGGCCTCATCGACCTCGCCGCGGTCGACGCCCTGATCGACAAATACGAACACAAGGTTGGCCCGCGCAACGGTGCGCGGGTGGTGGCCCGCGCCTGGGTGGACCCCGCCTACAAGGCGCGTTTGCTGAGCCACGGCACCGAAGCCATCGCCGAGCTGGGCTACACCGGCATGCAGGGCGAAGACATGGTGGTGGTGGAGAACACGCCCGAGGTGCACAACGTGCTGGTCTGCACGCTGTGCTCCTGCTACCCCTGGCCGACGCTGGGCCTGCCGCCGGTGTGGTACAAGTCCGCGCCCTATCGTTCGCGGGTCGTCATTGACCCGCGCGGCGTGTTGCAGGAGTTCGGTCTGCAGCTGCCCGAGTCGACTGAAGTGCGGGTGTGGGACAGCACCTCGGAAGTCCGCTACATGGTGCTGCCCGAGCGCCCGCCCGGGACCGAGCATCTGAGCGAAGACGAACTGGCGGCGCTGGTTACCCGCGACGCCATGATTGGCGTGACTAAAGTTTCAGCCTGAGGAGATCTGCCATGAACGGTGTTCACGATCTGGGCGGTAGCGACGGGCACGGGCCGATCAATCCCGAGCCGAACGAGCCGGTCTTCCACGCCGAGTGGGAAAAGCGGGTATTCGGCATGTTTCTGCCGGTCGCGGCCTGCGGGTATTTCAATCTGGACGAGTTCCGTCACGCCATCGAACGCATGGGCGCGCCGTCCTACCTCAATACCAGCTACTACGAGCACTGGCTGCACGCCTTCGAGACCTTGCTGGTCGAGAAAGGCGCACTCTCGGCGGCGGAACTGGCCGCGCGTCAACAACAGATTGCAGAGGAGGCTCGCTGATGGCTATTACCGCAGCACAGGCGCTGGCCGCGTCGGCCTCGGACGGCGGCAGCACGCGGCTTGAGGTCGACGTGGCGCCGCGCTTTGCGGCCGGTGACCGAATCCGCACGCGCAATATCAATCCCCGTGGCCACACGCGCCTGCCGCTGTACCTGCGCAACTGCGTGGGCGTGGTGGCGGCGGATTTGGGCGTGTTCGTGTTTCCCGACACCCATGCCCATGGCGGCGACCAAAAACCCCAGCACGTCTACAGCGTGCACTTCAGCGCGAAAGACGTGTGGGGCCGCGAAGGCGGCGAGCGCGACACGCTGGTCGTCGACATGTGGGACGACTACATGGACCCGGTCTGATGAGCGAGCCTAAAGCCTGCGTCGGTCAGCCCGACTTCTCGACGACCCCGGGCATTCCGAAAGACGAAGACGGCGTGGTGTTTGCCGCGCCCTGGGAGGCCAAGGCCTTCGCGCTGGTTATCCAGCTGCATCAGGAAGGGCGCTTTGCCTGGCAGGAATGGGTAGATGCCTTGAGCGGTGAGATTGCCGCCGACGCGACCCGCCATCCGCATACCCCGTACTACGAACTGTGGCTGGCGGCGGCCGAGAAACTGGTCAGCGGCAAGGGCTTGCTGGCGGCCGAGGCCTTGCAGTCGACGCGCGCCGCGCTTAGCGCGGGCCAAACTGGCGCCGACCACGACCACGACCACGACCACGACCACGACCACGACCACCATCACGACCATCACCACCACTAGCCCGGGGTGACAGCCAATTTCTACGGGGTGCCGTTCAACTACCGCGACCGGCACCAGCGTCTGCTAATGACCTTCGCGTTTCTGTTCGCCGGCACGGAAGACGGCGCCGTCGGGCGGGTGCGCAAGCACGTCGGTTTGCAGGGCTGGCGCTTTGGCGAGCTTGTGGACGAGGTGCAACTCATCCCGCTGGCCCGCTGGGATGCCATTCGCCACCGCGATTGGGCGGAATATCTGGACCGCTTGCCGGACGCCGCCAAACTGGTCGAACCGGCGCAGCAGTTGGTCATCCACCTGCTGCCGCCGATTGAACTGAGCTAAACGCCGTAGCGCACCCGGGTCCCGTGCTCGAGGGCCATCATCATTTCCGCAGGGCTGAGCTCGGCCGGCAGGTAGCAGCCGGACACAAAGGCCTGCGCGAAGCTCGCGCCCTCCAGCCGGGCCTCGCGCAGATCGATGCCGCGTAAGTCAGACGAGCGGAAATAGCAGTCGCGCATATCGAGGCCACGGGCGTCGAGTTCGCGCAAATCCAGTCGGCTCAGATCGCAGCCGCGCAGGTCGCAGGTCTCACCGGCGGCCCGGCGTCGATTGAATTCGCCGATGTCGCCCATCCGCAGCAAGAGATACATGGCGTCGTCGGACATGATGGGTTTGGCCATGAGCAGACTCCCCGTTGTGGCTGGCTGATAGCCAGCATAGCGGCTCTGCCCGGCGTTTCCTCCAGCCGGGATCAAGGCCGCGAACGCGGGGCGGGACTGGCCGCTCAGGCCCGGCGCTGGCGCAACCGACGGCGCAGAAACCACAGCCCGCCGAGCACCATCAGCACCACGATCACAAGGTCGATTTCATGCCCGTAGTGCTGCACCTCGGTCCAGTGCTCGCGCAGCCGCATGCCCACCCACAGCAGAAAACCGTTCCACAAGGTGGCGCCCGCGACGGTAGCCACGCAAAACGGCAGCAGGGGCATGCGTCCGGTGCCGGCCGGGATGGAGATCAGGTGGCGCACCACCGGGATGAAGCGGGCGATGAAGATGGTCCACGCGCCTTGCCGCGCGTGGAAAAACTGCTCCGTGCGATCCAAATCGTGCACGTTGAGGAACACGTATTTGCCCATCGCCAGCACGAAGGGCCGGCCACCGTAATAGCCCATGGCGTAGGACAGCAGTGAGCCGATGAGCGAGCCCAGACTGGTGGCAAAAATCGCGAGCCAGAGGTTCCATTTGCCATCCGCGACCTGAAAGCCCACGAAGGGCATCACCGCTTCAGAGGGCACCGGAAAGATCATGCTTTCGGCTGCCATCAGGGCGGCGGCGCCGAAATAGTGGGTGCGATCGAGAATCTCGATCGCCCATTCGCTGACAAGCTGGGTAAGCATGGAAAACCTTATTGGGGGCTGGCGCTGTTTTGCGCGGTGAAATCGCGAATAAATTTGTCGAGCACGCTGGACAGCGCGTCATGCACCCGGAAGTGTTCGTTGAACTGCATCAGCCCGCTTTCCCCATCGCTCCACACGACCTGCGACACATAGCCGCCGGCGGGGCTCCCGAGCGGAATCTTCTGGCGCAGGTTGAGCGTGATGCCGTAGTGGTAGAAACCGTGCGGGTCCTTGTTTGCCACCAGCCGGGCTTCGAGCAGGGCGGCGCGTGGCTCGGTCACGGCCTGTGCCGGGCTGATGACGCTGATGCGGGCGCTCGCCAGTCGCGCCTTCAACAGGCTTTCCAGTTCCTCGCCACGCACGCCAAATGCGGTTAGTTCGGGGCTGATCCCCACCAGCACGCAGGCCACGTGCGTGATGCCGTTGAGGGTCATATAGGAGAACTCGGGGGCGCCGGCGCGGGCCAGCGGGCTTAGCAGCAGACTTGCCAGCAGCAGCCAGCGCCTCACAACCATTCCCGGCGCCGCGTCGCCAGCCATTGCAGCACCGTGAACACCACGATCAGGCTGAAGCAGAGCAGCGCCCATTCGGCGATGGAAAACCCGAGGAAAGTCCAGTCGACCTTGGCGCAGTCGCCGGTGCCGCGCAGCACCCGCGTCAGCACCTCAAAAGGGGCGTACATATCGAGCATGAACGACAGTCCAGGCCCGCATTCCGGCACCTGATCGGCCGGCAGGTGCTGCAGCCAGGTCTGTCGGGCCGCGACGCCAAGGCCGGCCAGCGCGGGCAGGGCAAGCAGCACCGCATAAACGCGCGGCGTGGTGCCGCGCGGCCCGTGCAACAGGGCAATCAGGGCCACGATGCCCACCGCAAAAAACGCGATGCGCTGGAAGATGCATAAAGGGCAGGGTTCCAGCCCCTGCTGGAACTGCAGGTAATAGCCGAAACCCAGCAGGCTGGCGCAACCCAGGGCGAGCAGGGCATAGCCGGCGCGGCTGGCGGCGAAACGGGTGATGGAAAAGGCGTTACGCATAGTGGGCCTATTCTAGCCGCGGGATTCGCCAGAAATACCGGCTGGCAGTTGGGTCGAGAGAAAATCAATCAGCCGTTGTTCCAGCCAGGCGTGCGCGCTGCCCCGGCGCCCTCGCGCCATGAAGCCCACGTGGCCGCCGCGCGCGGCGAGTTCAAGCCGCACCGAGGGCGCCAGATCGCTCGCCACGGGAATGGCGTCGGTCGGCAGGAACGGGTCGTCCGCGGCGTGGACCAGCAGCGTGGGCACCGCGATGTGTCGCAGGAACTGGCGACAGCTCGAGCGGGCGTAGTAGTCCGCCGCGTCACGAAAGCCGTGCAGCGGCGCGGTCACCCGTTCGTCGTACGTATGGAAGTCGCGCCACTGCTCAAGTTGCGTCAGGTCGATGGGATAAGCCATGCGGGCGGCCTTGGCGCGTACCTTGCGTTGCAGGCTGCCGACCAGATGGCGCTGATAGACCCGGGAAAACCCCCGGTTCAGGCGGTCGGCCGCGCGGTCCAGCTCAAACGGGACCGACACCGCGGCCGCTGCCACCACGCCGGCCTTGGTCCCGGTTTCGCCCAGATATTTCAGCAGCACATTGCCGCCCATCGAGTAACCGACCGCCGCCAGCGGCCGCGTCGGGTGGCGGGCGTGCAGTTCGGCCAGCACGGTGATCAAGTCGCGGGTGTCCCCCGAGTGATAGTTGCGCGGCACGCGGTTGAACTCGCCGCTGCAGCCTCGAAAATGCATCAGCACGCCGTACCAGCCCTGCGCGGTTATTGCCATTAGCAGCGCGCGCACGTAGGGGGAGTCGAGGCTGCCTTCCAGCCCGTGCAGGATGAGCACACCGGGTTGCGCCGGATCGCCGGCATGCACCAAATCCAGAAAGTCGCCGTCCGGCAGTTCCAGTCGTTCGCGGGTAATGGGCGGCAGGGGCGGGCGGCGAGCCAGCGCCGCCCAGAGCGTTTGGCTGTGGCCGTCGGGCAACCACCAGCGCGGGCGGTAGTCCGCCGGGGCGCACACCACGCCGTGGGCGTGTCGCTCAGTCACCCGGGTCGGGGGGCAGCGTCAGCACCGGCCCATCGGGCGTGTTGGCGTGCAGCGCGCCGGCGGTGTTGATGTCGACCACCGCGGTAAACACCACGCCGTCGGCCACAGGCACCACGTTCAAGACTTCGCCGGCCGACTGTCCGCCGCCGGCGCCCGGTGCATACAGCCGCGCGCCCGGGCTGAGCGCAAACGGTGCCCGACCGCTGCGCAAGCGGGCCTTGACCGTGCCCCGGTATTTAAGCCTCGCGATGACTTCCTGCCCCGGATAACAGCCCTTGTCGAAGCTCATCATGCCCAGCCGGTCCAGATTGAGCTGCTGGGGGATGAAGCGCTCGGCGGTGGTCGCGTCGATGCGCGGCTGAGCCTGTTGGGCGTCCAGCGCCCACCAGTCGGCAGCGCCGAGGGACGGCAGCGCAGGGGCGTTCAGCCAGGCCGTCAGCGCGTCGGTCTCCCCCAGCACGAGTGCGCGCGGTGGCGCGCCGGGCAGGCGGCAGCGATGCACGCCCCCGACGCTGGTCGTGGCGTAGGCGCCGGACAGCGTCTGCTCATCGGCGCCCAGCCCGAGGACACCCGCCACGGCCCACGTTGTGCGCAGGTCCTCGACCGTCACTTTCGCGCGCAGCACGAACATCCGCAGGCGCTTCACGAAGCGCTCGATATCGTCGGCCGGCAACACCAGCAGGAAACCGTCGGCCGTCCCCAGCAATTGCATCAAGAACAGCGCGCGACCTTGCGGATTGCACCAGGCCGCCAGCGCCGCCTGTGTGGGCGACACCCGGCGCACATCCGCCGTCAGCTGGCCCTGCAGGAACGTGCTGGCGTCGGCACCGCTTACGCGCACCACGCCTAATTCAGGCAGCAGCACGTGGCCGGAGGCAGGCAGGTTCATGCGGATCAGCTCGGGTTTTGCGGCTGCATCAGCGCGAGCAGCGCGGTGTAATGGGCGGGCGGGGGCAGGCGCCCCAGCATCCAGTCGTAGATATCCAGATCGTTTTCCAGCAGCAGCTGGTCGAAGGTCGCGCTGTCGGGGGCCGACAGCGCGTCGTAGTGCAGGTCAAGGAAACGCGCGAACACCATGTCGAGTTCGCGGATGCCGCGGCGGCAACGCCAGAGCACCCGGCTGTCGGCCGCCACGCGGGCTTACAGCGTGCGGCTGACCATCATTTTCTTGATCTCCGCAATCGCCTTGGCGGGATTCAGTCCCTTCGGGCAGGTGCGGGCGCAGTTCATGATGGTGTGGCAGCGATACAGGCGGAACGGGTCTTCCAGATTGTCCAGACGCTCGCCGGTGGCCTCGTCGCGGCTGTCCGCCAGCCAGCGGAAGGCCTGCAGCAGGGCCGCCGGGCCGAGGTAGCGGTCGCTGTTCCACCAGTAGCTGGGGCAGCTGGTCGAGCAGCAGGCGCAGAGGATGCATTCATACAGGCCGTCGAGCTTGGCCCGGTCGTCTTTCGACTGCAGACGCTCGCGATCCGGCGGCGCGGTATCGGTTTTCAGCCACGGCTGGACGGAGGCGTACTGCGCGAAGAAATGGGTAAGGTCGGGCACCAGATCTTTCTGCACCGGCATGTGCGGCAGCGGATAGATTTTGACATCGCCCTTGATCGACGCCGTGGCCGTGGTGCAGGCCAGCGTGTTGGTGCCGTCGATATTCATCGCGCAGGACCCGCAGATCCCTTCGCGGCAGGAGCGGCGCAGGGTTAGCGTGGGGTCCAGTTCGTTTTTGATGTAGAGGATGGCGTCCAGCACCATCGGCCCGCACTTGTCGAGGTCGATCTCGAAGGTATCGAGACGCGGGTTCTCGCCGCTGTCCGGGTCCCAGCGATAGACCACGATCTTGCGGGCGCGTTTGGCGCCAGCCGCAGCATTGATGGTCTTGCCGGGCTGGACCTTGGAATTTTTCGGAAGATTGAACTCTGCCATGGGATCCTCGCGCGATCTCGAATCAGTACGTGCGCTTCTTGGGGGGGAACACCTGAACCTCGTCGGTCAGGGTGTACATGTGGACCGGACGATAGTCGAAGGTGACGTTCCCTTCGTTGCCCAGCCAGGTCAGCGTGTGCTTCATCCAGTTCTCGTCGTCGCGGTCCGGGTAGTCCTCGCGGGCGTGGGCGCCGCGCGATTCCTTGCGGTTGGCCGCGGCCTCGATGCTGGTCACCGCGCTGCCGAGCAGGTTGTCGAGTTCCAGCGTTTCCACCAGATCGGTGTTCCAGATGAGCGAACGGTCAGCGACTTTCACGTCCTTGAACGAGGCCTGGATCGACGCCATCTTCGCGCAGCCTTCGGCCAGCGCGTCGCCGGTGCGGAACACGGCAGCGAAGTTCTGCATGGTTCGCTGCATGTCGGCGCGAATTTGCGCCGTAGGCGCCGCGCCCTTGGCGTGCCGCAGGCGGTCGAAGCGGTCCAGGATGCCGTCGGTGGCGCGGGCGGGCAGGGCGGAGTGCGCCATGTCGCGCTTGATGTCTGCCGCGCAACGCTTGGCCGCCGCGCGACCGAACACCACGAGGTCAAGCAGGGAGTTTGAGCCCAGCCTGTTCGCGCCGTGCACCGAGACGCAGGCCGCTTCGCCAATCGACATCAGACCCGGCACTTCGGCGTCCGGATTGCCGTTCTTCAGCGTCACCACGTTGCCGTGATAGTTGGTCGGGATGCCGCCCATGTTGTAGTGCACGGTCGGCAGCACCGGAATCGGCTCCTTGGTCACGTCGACGCCGGCGAAGATGCGCGCCGACTCGGCAATGCCGGGCAGGCGTTCCTCGATGACTTCCGCGCCCAGATGCTCAAGGTGCAGGTGGATGTGGTCTGACAGCGAACCCACGCCGCGGCCTTCGCGGATTTCGATGGTCATGGAGCGCGACACCACGTCGCGGGAGGCCAGATCTTTCGCGTTCGGCGCGTAACGCTCCATGAAGCGTTCGCCCTTCGAGTTGGTCAGGTAGCCGCCTTCGCCGCGCACGCCTTCGGTGATCAGGCAGCCCGCGCCGTAAATGCCGGTCGGGTGGAACTGCGTGAACTCCATGTCCTGCAAGGGCAGGCCGGCGCGCAGCACCATGCCATTACCGTCGCCGGTGCAGGTGTGCGCCGAGGTGGCAGAGAAATAGGCCCGGCCGTAGCCGCCGGTGGCGAGCACCACCGAGTGGGCGCGGAACAGATGCAGCGTGCCGTCGGCCAGGTTCCAGGCGACCACGCCTTTGCAGGCGCCATCGTCGTCCATCACCAGATCGACCGCGAAGTACTCGATGAAGAACTCGGCGTTGTGCTTCAGCGATTGCTGATACAGCGTGTGCAGGATGGCGTGCCCGGTGCGGTCGGCCGCCGCGCAGGTGCGCTGCGCGATGCCTTCGCCGTAGTTAGTGGTCATGCCGCCGAAGGGCCGCTGATAGATGTGGCCGCTATCGGTGCGCGAGAAGGGCACGCCGTAGTGTTCCAGTTCGATCACGGCGGGAATGGCTTCCCGGCACATGTATTCGATGGCGTCCTGGTCGCCCAGCCAGTCCGAGCCCTTGATGGTGTCGTACATGTGCCAGCGCCAGTCGTCCGGGCCCATGTTGCCCAGCGCCGCGCTCATGCCGCCCTGCGCCGCTACGGTGTGGCTGCGGGTCGGGAAGACCTTGGTGATGCAGGCGGTTTTGAGGCCTTCCGCCGCCATGCCGAAAGTGGCGCGCAGCCCGGCTCCGCCGGCACCCACCACCACCACGTCGTATTTGTGTTCGATCAGCGAATAGCTAGCCATGGCGAATTACGATCCCAGCGAGATTTTCAGGATGGAAACCACGGCCAGCAGCGCACCGAGGCCGGCGAACGCGCGCAGCAGAATCTGCGCGACGATCTGATGAAACGGGCTATGGACGTAGTCTTCGATTACCACCTGCAGGCCCAGTTTCAAATGCCAGAAAAGGCCCAGGCTGAGCGCGAGCAGCAGCACTGTGACATGCGGGGCGGCGATCCAGGCGACGACCGTTGCATGGTCCGCGTGAACCTTGCACAAGAGCGACATGGCGAACCACAGCGCGAGCGGCACCAGTGCGATGGCGGTCAGGCGCTGATGGCGCCAGTGATGCACGCCCTCTTTGGCAGAACCGAGGCCTTTGACCCGGCCAAGGCTGGAACGAAGCGTCATGCGGCACCTCCCGGTGCGGCCAGTACATAGGCCCAGGTGAGTAAGGTCAGGACCGCCGAGGCGCCAAGCACGGTGTAGCCGGAGGCGTAAACGGTGGAGAGCTCAAAGCCCTTGCCCGCATCCCAGAACAAATGCCGGATGCCGTTGCAGAGGTGATAGAAGAAGGCCCAGGTCCAGCCGGCCAGCGCCACTTTCACCATCCAGAACCCGAGGAGCTCTTGCGCGGCGGCGTAGGCTTCCGGCCCGCGGGCGACGGCCTGCAGCCAGTACAGCAGGATGACCGTGCCGACGCTAAGCGCGACCCCGGTTGCGCGGTGGGTAATAGACAGCACGCTGGTCAGCTGCGGTCGGTAAATCTGCAAATGCGGCGATAACGGTCGGTTGCTCATGGTGCTGCTACGTCTGGCCCCGAAGGTTGGATTGCGGAGTTGAGGCAGGGACTGTGGAGGCCCCGCCCGCCTGGGTGGTGATCAGAAATCGATGCACCGGCCTTTACGTTCCCAGTCACCGTAGCGGGTCGGTTCAGGACCACGCGGCCCGCCGATTTCACGCGGTTTGACCGGCGGCTCGGCGGGGGTGCTGGCGGGTTCGGCCGGCGGCGGATTGTCGGGCTGTTCTGTCATGCTGCTAATCGCCTGATGACCCGTCGGTCGTGATGAACGAGCCTGATGCCGTCCTTGGGCACCCGCGTCCGGGAACCTCAGTAGTATCTTTTCTGAAGTGCTTTTATTCAAGCCAAGAAAGCGCCATGAACGGAGGCCTTCCAGGCGCTGGTTTTAGCGCCGCAATCCGCATCGTTCCGCGGCCCTCGCTTAGGCTGCGACGGGCGCTCATTGGCCTGCATCTGGGCATCATAGGGCTCGGCTGGGTGGCGCTGGCTGACCCTTGGGCCGTGCTGACTCTGGTGCTCGCGAGCGCGCTGCACGCGGCGCAGTGGTTGCGCGAACTGGCACAGCAGCAGGCGGCGGGACGCATCGTGCTATTCGACAGCGCCGGGGCCTGGTGGATTCAGCAGCAGGACGGCCGGCGCAGGGCGGCGCGGCTCGCCGCGCGCCGACTGGTGCTGCCCTGGCTGTTGGTCTTGCCGCTGCAAGAAGTCGAGAGCGGCCGTGGGCTGCGGCTAATCCTGCTGACCGACAATTGCCCGGCGGACGATTTACGGCGGCTGCGGGTGCGCCTGTGGTGGCAACGCGAGGCGTCGACCCTATAGGCCGTGGCGCTCGCGCAGCGCGAGCCACAGCTTGCGCAGCGGGGTGAGTTCAATGCGGGATTCCCAAACGCGATAGTCACTGCGCGCGATTTCATCCAGCGTCGCCAGCGCCAGCCGCGCGAGTGTCGCCAGCGGCCGCCAGACCCGGCGTTCGGGCAGTGCGGCCAGCGCTGCGGTCAGTGCGTGGCGCAGGTCGCTGATGTCTTCGCGCAGCACCGCCGCGTGCCAGTCGCCGGCCGTGCCGGGCAGGCTGCCGAGTCGTTGCGCGGCCGCCGCTTCGCTGTCGCTGCTCAGCAACTGCAGGCCGCCGTCGCGCAAGGGGCGGGCATCGCGCAGCACATAGGCCTCTTCGACCCGCGCCGCCAGCGCCAGCGCGGCACCCGGTACCGAAGCGGTAGCGGGCGCGCAACGGCGCAGCGCGCAAGCCCACAGCGGGCCGTGACTCGCCAGCAAGGCCGCGTGACGCGCGGCGCGAGACGTAAAGGGGGGGGCGCCCAGCAAGGCCTCGATGCCGCTGACCAGCGCGAGGCCCGCGGCCGGCACGTCGGGGTCACAGCCCAGCAGGGCGCGAGTCAGCACGTGTCGCGGCGTGCCGCGGGCAAGTTGGCCCATTTCGTCGCGCCACCAGCTGAGTTTGGGCAAGGCAATGGTCGGCGCCGAGCAGGTGGCGGGAATCTCTGCAATCACCGCCCGCAGCGCGGCCAGTGCGGCCAGCGTCTCGCGCTCGGCGGCGGGGGCATAGAGATGCGCGTAGTAGAGGTCCGAGCCCGGTGCCGGTAGCCAGCTCGCCAGCGCCTCCGACGTTACCGCGTTCACGCGGGGCTGAGGTTCAGCGCCAGCCACGTCGCGATGTCCGCCGGGCTGGCCACGATGCCGTCGGCCTCCCAGGCCAGCGGATCGTCGTCGGGTCCGATATAGCCATAGGCCGCCACCAGCGTCTGCATGCCGGCGCGCTTGCCGGCTTCGATGTCGCGCGCCGCATCGCCAACGTACAGGCAGCTAGCCGGCGCACAGTCGATGCGCTCGGCGGCGTACAGCAAGGGCGCCGGATGGGGCTTGCGCTCGGGTAGGGTGTCGCCGCTGACCACGCAGGCCGGCATCAGGCCCAGATCGAGTTTGGCCAGCAGCGGTTCGGTCAGCCAGCCGGGTTTGTTGGTCACGATGCCCCAGCGCAGGCCGGCCTGCTCGATGGCCCGCAGCAGCGCGTCCATGCCGGGGAACAGCGTGGTTTCGTCGGCCACATGCGCGTGGTAGACGTCCAGCAAGGCGAGCCGGGTGGACTCGAATTCGGGGCTGTCTTCGGCGTAATCAAAGCCGAGCCGCGTCAGCGCAAAGCTGCCGTGCGAGGCAAAGGGCCGGATGCTGGCGTAGGGCAGCGGTGGATGGCCGTGGCGGGCGCGCAGGCGGTTCAGCGCGCCGGCCAGATCGGGCGCGGTGTCCAGCAGCGTGCCGTCCAGATCGAACAGCACGGCGCCGATCGGGCGGGCCGGCTCAGCCACGGTGGCGGGCGTGGATCAGATAGTTCACGCCCACGTCGCTGGACAGTTCGGCGCGCCGCGACAGCGGCAGGTAGCGCATGCCGCTCAGGGTTACTACTTCAAAGCCCGCGTCGCGCAGCCAGCCGGCAAGTTCGGACGGCCGAATGAAGCGGCGGTATTCATGCGTGCCGCGCGGCAACCAGCGGAGCAGATGTTCGGCGCCGAGAATGGTGGTCGCAAAAGCGCGCGGCGTGCGGTTGATGGTCGACAAGAAAAGCTCGCCATCGGCCTGCAGCAGGCGGGCACAGGCCGCCAGCAGGCTGGCCGGGTCGGGCACATGCTCCAGCAGTTCCATACAGGTGATAACCGCGTAGCGCGCGGGTGCCGCCTCGGCCCAGGCTTCGGCGGTGACCGCGTCGTAGCGCACGCTGACGTGCTCCAGCGCGGCGTGTTCGCGCGCGGCCTCAATCACCGCCGCGCTGGCATCGATGCCGTGCGCGTCTGCGCCCAGCCGGGCCATGCTTTCGGTCAGCAGGCCGCCGCCGCAACCAATGTCCAGCACGGAGCGGCCGGCCAGCGCTACCCGCTCCGTGATGAAGGCCAGCCGGCAGGGGTTGATTTCATGCAGCGTGCGGCTCGGACCCTGCGGATCCCACCATTCGGCGGCCAGTGCAGAAAAACGCTCAATTTCGGCCGGGTCGACGTTGCGCGTCCCCGCGCTGTCCCGTGCACTCACTCGTCTTCCTCAAGCAAACGCCGGGGCAGTTGCATGGTGACGTCGAGGTTGATCATGGTGGCCTCGGGCTCGAACTCCTCGGGGATCGCCGGCGGCGCCGAGGGTTTGCCTGCCACCAGTTCGTCGATAAGCCGACGGCGCTCGTGGATGTAGGTGCGACGCTCGATGCGCTCGGTGGCGTAGGCGCGGCACAGATCCCGCAGGTACTGTCCGGTCAGGTCAAGGTCGGTAAGGCCGGTCATGCGGTGATCTCGACTACGCAAAGGGTGACGTTATCGGAGGCGCCACCGCGTAGCGCAAGCTCGATGAGTTCGCGGGCGGCGAGTCGCAATTCGTTGGCCAGCAGGGTGGCGGCAATGTCCTCGTCACGCACGTGCTTGTCGAGGCCATCGGTGCACAGCAGAAAGCGGTCGCCCGCTTTGAGATCCGTGAGGTTGCACTCCAGAAACAGCGCTTCGGCGGCGCCCACCGCCCGGGTGATGAGATTGCCATCCGGGTGGTTGTAGGCCTCTTCGCGGCTGATGATGCCGTGGCGCACGTACTCTTCAACCTTGGAGTGGTCGGTGGTCAGCCGCAGCAACTCGCCGTCGCGCAGACGGTACAGGCGGCTGTCGCCCGCCCACAGGAAGGCCGCGTGCGCGCCCACCGCCAGCAGGCAGACCACCGTACTACCGATGATTTGCCGGCGTTCAAGCGACATTTTTTGCAGCTGGTCGTTGACGCCCAGCAGCTGGTGCTCGGCAAACTCGACCAGCGTGCTCAGGTCGTTGGCCGGCTTCAGGCGGGCCAGGGCGGAGACGATCATCTGGCTGGCGACATCGCCGGCCGAATGCCCGCCCATGCCGTCGGCGACCGCCCAGATGCCGGCTTTGGGCCGGTCCAGCCAGGCGTCTTCGTTCACTTGTCGAACCAGACCGACGTCGGTCTGTGCAAAGGACTGCCAGCGCATGAGGGCCTCAGTGACGCCCGCCATTACGGCGGGTCTCGAGATTATTCAGAACCGGCCTGACGCGGCGGGCGCGTGGCCGGGGTATGTTCGTATTCATTCGGTCACCTCGCCCTCTGCGGGTGGCTCGATAGCTTGGAAGTACACCAGCGCGCGCCCGGTCTCTTCCGAAAACGGTCGACCAAGGCTCATTTCGCCGCTGCCGGTGAGGACGATTTCCTCGCGCCGCACAAAAATTTTTTCCTCGCCCTTGCGAACGTAAGTGCCGTTGGTGCTCTGGTCAATCAGGAAAAATTTGCCGCGGCGGTATTCGAGGCGCGCGTGCAGTCGCGAAGCCAGTACTTCGTTGACGTGCAGCTCCGCCGAGGTGCTGCGCCCGAGTACCAGATGGCGCAGGCCGCGGCCCATGACCAGCGAGCGTTCGCCACAGCGCACCTGCATCTGCGCGCCGCTGGCCGGTCGGACCTGCAGGTCCATGGACATCAGGGTGGTTTCTTCGTGTTGCCAGAGCACCTCGAAGAGGTCGATGGCGTCCTTCTTGCCTCGCACCTCGGTGTGGTCGATGAGCCGGGTGGCACTTTGCAACATGGGCGGGAGCTGTTCCACGAATAAGCGGGTGGTGATGATCTGGCCGGTCTTGGCCTGCCCCACCATGCGTGACGCAAGGTTCACCACATCGCCGAACACGTCGCCTTTTTCCTGAATCGCCGGCCCCACATGCATGCCGATGCGGACCGACAGGGCAACCAGCACGGGTTCGGTAGCCTCGCTGCCTTGAATGAGCGACTCCTGCATGGCGCAGGCGGCCAGAGTGGCGGAGATGGTGTCGTCGAACACGCAGAGCATGTCGTCGCCGTTGGTTTTGACCACCCGCCCTCGATGGGCGATCACCACGCCGGTGAGCTGCTCCAGACACACCGCGATGCGGTGGCGGGCCGCCGCATCGCCCAGAAGCTCATACAGCGAGGTGCTGCCGCTGATGTCGGCAAACACAATCGCCAGCGAATCTTCGGGCACAGACGTTGGCATGGACTCGGACAAAGCGATCCTCGGCAGTTGGAGGTCACAGGCGCCGTGGCTGGACGCCGCAAGCACACAGGGTGGCGGGCGCTCGCCAACCACGGCCGAGTATAACCGCGCACCTGCGCTCTAACCCAGCGCGCCGCCCGGCCCGGCAGGGCTAAACCCGGAGGCGCTGGCGGTCGTTTCCCTAGCATCGGCTGATCGGGCGCAAAATTCTGCGAACTTGCGCACAGAAACCCCGGTGCAAGAAAGGCCGAGTTGGGGCACCATGCGAGCGTGACGCCCAATGTCGAACCCCGCCGCGCGGGATCTGCCCGAAACTCCGAGCGCGGAGGCAGCCGGCGTGTGTCGGCCGCCGGTCGGCGCCCCGGCACGCCGCAGGCGGCGGCCGGTGCCGAGGCAAGTGGCGAAGAGACCGGTAGCGCAGGGGTATTCGGGGATTGGGAAAACGCCGGCTTTGACCTCACGCCGCGCGCTCAGCCCGCCGCCCTCCTGTTCGCCATGATTGAGCGCATGGGCGGCACCGCCACCTCCCACTGGAAGGGCAAGTACGTCAATCTCGTTATTTAGGCGCGCCGCCCGTCGGCAGCGCCTGACTGGTCGATTCCGGCACCGTGCCGTACTTCTGAATCAGATCCGCTGACAGCAGATTCGCCGACTTCATTTCATCGCCCGACAGTTTGGCCGCCGCGGCCTGCATGGCGGCCTCCGCCTTCACGTTGCCGATGTGCGCGGACACGCTGTACCAGGCAAACGCATATTCCATGTCCTGCGGCACGCCGTCGCCGGCTTCGTACATCCCGCCCAGACGGAACTGCGCGTCCTGCACGCCTTTCTCGGCCGCCTTGCGGTACCACTTCGCGCCTTCGCCGGGATTTTTCTCCACCCCCCGGCCTTCGCTATACATCCGGCCCAGAAAATACTGCGCGTAGGCGTGGTTGGAGGTTTCGGCCAGCGGGACCAGGGTTTTCAGCGCCTTGTCGTAGTCGCCGGTCATCAGCGCCAGCACGCCGTCGTTGAAGTCCGCGCGGGCGACGCCGGCGCTTAGCAGCAGGCACAGACCGAGGAAGCGGGTGAGGAAGCGCGAAGCAGCGTGAGTCATGGAGCGTTTCTCCTGCAGTTTGGGGGCCGCGCCCGGGAGCGAGGCATGTTAATCGACTTCGGTCCGCCCGTAAGCCGTCGGCGCTGATAGAATCCGGGCCCTTGTTCACAGCCCGGTGTTACGCATGACCGCCAGAACCCTCTACGACAAACTCTGGGACGCGCACCTCGTCGAGCAGTTCGACGATGGCGCCGCGCTAATCTACATCGACCGGCACATCGCCCATGAGGTCACGACCCCGCAGGCCTTCGAAGGCCTGAAGCTCGCCGGCCGCGGCCTGTGGCGGCGGGCGGCGACGGTGGCGGTCTCCGACCACAACGTACCGACCCGCGACATTCATCACATCAGCGACCCGGTGGCCAAGGTCCAGCTGGAAACGCTGGCCCGTAACTGCCGCGAACATCGCATCACGCACTTCGACATTGGCGACGTCCGGCAGGGCATCGTGCACGTCACCGGCCCTGAGCAGGGCTGGAGCCTGCCCGGCATGACCATCGTCTGCGGCGACTCGCATACCGCCACCAACGGCGCGCTGGGCGCGCTGGCCTTTGGCATTGGCACCTCCGAGGTCGAGCACGTCATGGCGACTCAGACGCTGGTGCTGCGCAAAGCCAAGAACATGCTGATTGAAGTCAGCGGCACGCTGCGCCCCGGCGTCTCCGCTAAAGACCTCATCCTCGCCATCATCGGGCGCATCGGCACCGCCGGCGCCACCGGCCACACCATGGAATACGCCGGTGAGGCGATTTCGCGGCTGTCGATGGAAGAACGCATGACGGTCTGCAATATGTCGATTGAAGCCGGCGGTCGCGCCGGCCTCGTCGCGGTCGACGACAAGACCATCGCCTACGTCGAAGGCCGGCCCGGCGCCCCGAAAGGCGAGGAGTGGACGCAGGCGGTCGCCGCCTGGCGCGAGCTGCATTCCGACCCCGGTGCGCATTTCGATACCGTGGTCCGGCTGGACGCGAGCGAAATCGAACCGCAGGTCACCTGGGGCACCTCGCCGGAAATGGTCCTGCCGATCTCCGGCCGAGTGCCCGATCCGGCGGCCGAAACCGACGAAGTCCGCCGCACCGGCATTGCCGGCGCGCTGAAATACATGGGCCTGACGCCGGGCACGCCGCTGGCGGAAATCCCGATCGACAAGGTGTTCATCGGCTCCTGCACCAACTCCCGCATCGAAGACCTGCGGGCCGCCGCCGCCGTCGTCAAAGGCAAGCGTCTTGCGGCCAATGTGACCCTCGCGATGGTGGTGCCGGGCTCCGGCTTGGTGAAGCGGCAGGCGGAAGCAGAGGGCCTCGACCGGGTGTTCCTCGACGCCGGCTTTGAGTGGCGCGAACCCGGCTGCTCGATGTGTCTGGGCATGAATCCCGACCAGCTCCTGCCGGGCGAGCGCTGCGCCTCGACCTCCAACCGCAATTTTGAAGGACGGCAAGGCCACGGCGGGCGCACCCATCTGGTCTCGCCCGCGATGGCCGCCGCGGCCGGCATTGCCGGTCATTTCGTAGACGTGCAAAAGGTCTGAACCATGGAAGCTTTTACCCGCCTTACCGGCCTGGTGGCCCCGATCGACCGGCCCAATGTCGACACCGACGCCATCATTCCCAAGCAGTTCCTGAAGTCGATCAAGCGCTCGGGCTTCGGCCCCAACCTGTTCGACGAATGGCGTTATCTGGACAAGGGCGAGCCCGACAAGGCCAACGAAGGTCGCCCGCTGAATCCGGATTTCATCCTCAACCAGCCGCGCTATCAGGGCGCGCAGATTTTGCTGGCGCGGGATAACTTCGGCTGCGGCTCGTCCCGCGAGCACGCGCCCTGGGCCATTTACGACTACGGCTTCCGGGCCGTGATTGCGCCGAGCTTCGCCGACATCTTCTACGGCAACTCGGCCAAGAACGGGCTGCTGCTGGTGACCCTGTCGGCGGAGATCGTCGAGCGTCTGTTCAACGACACCCGCGCCACGCCGGGCTACGCGCTGACGATTGACCTCGGCGCGCAGACGGTGACCACGCCGGCGGGCGAAATCTTCCAGTTCGATTACGCGGCCGGCCTCAAGCACCGCATGCTGAACGGGCTCGACGACATCGGCATGACGCTGCAGAAAGCCGACGCCATCCGCGCCTACGAAGCCAAACGCAAACAGAGCGCGCCCTGGCTCTTCGCGGAGACCTGAGACCCATGCTTTATCAACTCGACGAACACCGCGTGCAGTGTCGCGGCGACTACTGGGTGGCGGACAGCGCGTCCGTGATGGGCCGGGTGATCCTCGGCCATCAGGCCAGCGTGTGGTTTGGCGCGGTGTTGCGCGGCGATAACGACCTCATCACCGTGGGCGACTATTCCAACGTGCAGGATCTCTCGGTGCTGCATACAGACGAAGGCTGCCCGCTGACCATCGGCGAGTACTGCACTATCGGCCACAAGGTCATGCTGCACGGCTGCACCATCGGCAACGGCTCGCTGATCGGGATTAACGCGGTGATTCTCAACAATGCCGTGATCGGCGAGAACTGCCTGATTGGCGCCGGCGCGCTGATCACCGAAGGCAAGCAGATCCCGCCCGGCAGCCTCGTCATGGGCTCGCCCGGCAAAGTGGTGCGGGAACTCACGCCCGAGCAAATCGCCGGCCTGCGCCGTTCGGCGGAAGGCTATGTGGCAAACAGCCAGCGCTTTCGCGCGGGGCTTATCGCACAGGCCAGCGCGCTCAAACTCTGAGCGCAGCGCGCCGCGCTAGCGATACAGCCAGCGCAGCCCGCGGCTGACCGCCGCCGGAATGGTGGAGTGATGTAACTCGCCGTCGAGCAGCGCAAACGTGCTGTCGACCGGCGGGGCGCTGCGGGCGGCCAGACGGGCCTGCATCGACTGCGTATTGGCGACCATGGGGATGTCCCCAATCAGGGTTTCCTCGCTGCCGGCCGACAGAAATACCCGCCCCGGAGCGGCCGGCGCGCTGGCCGTGGTCGCCGCTTCCAAATCAAAAATCATCCGACCGTCCCACCACGAGGACGGGCTGGCCAGCAGCCAGCGACCGAATTCGCTCGGCCGGGTAAACAGCGTGTACAGCCCGAACAGGCCCGACAGCGAATGCCCGATCAGCGTTCGCGCGCTGGGGTCGATGGCGTAGCGCGCTTCCAGCATGGGCAGTGCCTCGTCCAGCAGCCAGCGCTGAAATTCAGCCGCCTGACCGTAGACCGGCGCATCCGCCATGCTGGGGGTGACCGCCGCCGGTAGCGGCGCGCTGGTCGGGGTGAAGGCCGCGGCGCGGGCATGGACCACGGCCCGCGCCTGCCCGGCAGTCCAGCCCACGCCCACCACAATCACCCGCGGCAGCAGCCGGGCCAGACCCAGATTAAGCGCCGCGTCGCACACCGTGCCGAAGGTCCATTGGGCGTCCAGACAAACCAGCACCGGGTAGAGCTCGGGTCGTGTGCCGTAGCCTTCGGGCAGGGCCACCTGCAAGAGGCGACCGTTGGCGTCATCACGATGCTGTTGATGGGTCCAGAGCATGGGCGTCAGGCGGGGGCGTCGGGAAACTCGCCATCGAGGTAGTACCAGCGGCCGTCCTCGCGCCGGAAGCGACTGCACTCGTGCAGACGATGCGCTTTGCCGCCCGTCTTATAGCGGGCCACGAATTCGACGCTGGCGGTGTCGCCCGCGCTCGCGTGCCGCCGCACCTGCAGGCCCAGCCAGCGCAGGGGTTCCAGCGCGAGTCGCGACGGGCGTGTCTGTGGATGCCAGCTCGCCAACAGATAGGCGTCAAGTCCGAGCACATAGGCGCTGTAGCGGCTGCGCATCAGTTGCTCGGCGCTCAACGCCGGCTCGCCGGCATGCAGCGGCCCGCAGCACTGGTCATAGCGCATGCCGGGCGTGCAAGGACAAGGCTGCGGGGCCGGCATGCTCAACTCAGCGCGCCGCGTGCCGCCAGCTCAGGCCGCGCCCAGCTTGGCCTGCAGCGCGTCGGCTTGCGCCAGCAGTTCCTCTTCGGCCGGCGCCAGGGCGTGCAGTCTGCTTAGCGCGTAGTGCGCCATCGCCATGTCTCCAATCAGCTCGCAGAACTGCGCGCGGTACAGCCAGCCGTGGGGCGAGTCAGGCACCTCGCGGTTCATGATTTCAATCAGCCCAATCGCGCCCTTGAGATCTTCGGCCGCCAGCCGCCAGGCCGCCCACTGCACATAGCCCTCGCCGCGCGCCGGGTCGACCGCCACGGCCTGCTCAATGACCCGCTCGGCATCGTCAATTTCGCCCCGATCGCCGTGCTTTAGCGCGAGATAGAGCAGCAGGTCGTACTCCAGTTGGCGCGCGGCGGATGACTCGGCCTCGGCGTCACGCGGGGCGGGCGGCGCCACACGGCGCAGCGGCTCGCGCTGTTTGCGCGCGTTCACCCAGACCGGGCTCATCTCCAGCAAAGGGTCGAAGTAATCGATGGTTTCCGTGTCCAGCAGTTCAAAGCCGGCGTCGGCGTGCAGCCGGGCCAGGGCCTCGGCTTCGTAGGTGCGGATGGTCAGGGTGTCGGCGGCCGCCGCGGCGTGCCGCGCGCCGATCCAGAACTGATAGCGAAACAGCCCGCCGGGCGCCAGCACCCGTCCGGCTTCCAGGAAATAGCACTCCAGCACGTCTTCCGGCAGGTGCGGCAAGACCGAGTAGCTGAAGATCAGGTCGAAGTAGCCGTCGGTAAAATCGGCTAGATCAATGCCGGAGTTGGCCTCGAAGCGCAGGCCCGCCTTGTCGGCGTGCAGGCGCCGGGCCTCGGCGATCATTTCGGGCGAAACATCGACGCCCACCACCTCGGCGCAACGCCCGGCGAGCTCGGCCGACATCCGGCCGATGCCACAGCCCAGATCCAGCACCCGTGCGCTCGGCGACAAGGGGGCCGGCAGGCCGTTCAGCAACGCGGCGGCGTCTTTCAGCGCCGACGCCCGGTAGCTTTCATCATCGGCGTCGGCCGTGGCGGCCACCCAGTACCGTGGGTCAATCCGGGCACGACGATCCCAGTCGGCGCGCATTTTCTGCGCGATATCCGCGGTTTTCTGAGCGGTTAACGGATCCTGTGACGCCTTCAAACGCGGTCCCTTGGTGCTTGCGACTACCGGCCACCGCACAGCCTTGCGCTGGTGGTTCAGTCATTGGCGGCTGCAGACGCAGCGCCCTTGAGCCGGATAGTAGTCGAAGCGGGCGCGCCCGGGGCGTTCCGGGCGCGGGACTCAGGCGGCGACCGGCACCTTGCGGGGCTGTGCTGCCGGCGCGGCCGGGACCGTGATCTTCAACAGGCCGTCGTGTAATTCGGCGCTGACCTTGTCGCGGTTGATCTTGCGCGGCAGCTGCACGGTGCGAAACACCTTGCCGCGCGGCAGCTCGCAGACGTGCAGAATCTCGCCCGCCGGCGGTGCGGCACAGGCCGCCGACTTGACCAGAATTTCATCTTCCGTGCTCTGCACTTCAATCTCGCTGGCCTTCAGCCCGGGCACCGCCACTTCCAGCACAAAGCCGTCATCGTTTTCGGCCACGGTCATCAGCGGCTGCCAGACCAGTTCGCGTTCGGCGGCCAGCCAGTCGTCCAGCGGGCCGGCCCCTTCCGCAGGGCGCTCGCAGAAAATTTCGTAGGCGCGTTGCATCACGTTATCGCGCAGCTGGGTCAGCTCCTCTATCAGCGACTGGGCCTGACGGGTCTCGACCTTGTGGGAAAGCTTGTGCTCGTTGAGTGGTTTGACCATGGCGGTGAATCCTTCGGTTGCGGCGGCGCAGGTCGGCAGCCCGTGGGCGTTAAAAAATCCGGTGCCTATGGTGGCGGGCGCCGCGCGGGCGGGTCGTGATCCGGCGCAAGCCGGCGCCGCGCGGGCGCCGGTGGTCGGTGGATTTGAAGGAAGCGGCCGGCAGGACGCCGGCCGTGTGCCTATTCGGCGCGGCCGGCGTAGCGCAGCGCGCGGCCCAGCTTCTGCTGGCCCAATGCGGGCAGGAAGTGGTCCCGGTTCCATACCCGCACGCCGGCGATGTAGACCCCGTCGACCACCCCGTCGGAGCGGTTGACGATCTGCTCCTCGCGCAGGAAGTCGCGGTAGACCTTCTGCCGGTTCGCGTCGGAGTCATACGCGGCCAGCGCCGCGGGGTCGACCAGCGTGATGTCGGCCTGCCGGCCGACTTCGATGGTGCCGGTGTCCAGCCCGAAGAACGCCGCCGGGGCGCTGGTCAGGCGTTTGACGGCCTCCGCGACGCGGGCGGGGCCGCGCGGCTGGGCAATTTTCAGCGTCATCAGATTGCCGTCGAAAAAGGCCATGTTGATCAGGTGCGCGCCCGAATCGTTGAAGCCGGGCAGGGTGTGCTTGTCGAACAGCAGCTGCTCCAGAACCTCCGGCCGGTCGTTGCCGACCGTAAAGTGGAAGCGAATCTCGCGGTCGTATTCGCGCAGCAGGTGCAGGAAAAACACCGCGTCGCTGCGCAGGGAATCGGCGGCCGCAATGCAGGCGGTGGCTTCAGCCGGGCTGCGTGCCGCGCCGGTGTCGCCGGCGTGATAGCGCTTGATGCGCTCAAAGATTTGCGCCATCTGCTCGCCCGTCCATTCCGGCACCGGGCTTGAGTCGACAAACATGATGTTCAGATTGCGCTGGAAGGTGGAAATGATGTTCTTGTCCGACCAGTCGCGTTCAAACTTTGCGATATAGGCCGGGTTTTCCAGAATCTTCCGCCGGCCTTCGCGGTCTTCCAGATCGCATTCCAGCAGCGGGCGCGTGGTCGCAAATTCCTCGAACACCGGATTGACCGGTCCTTCGCACCACAGCTGGAAGGGCGCGGAGAGCACCTGAAAGTGAAACTTGCCTTTCATCAGCCAGGAGTTCAGGAAGCGCGCGAGACCAAGGAAGGTTTTCCACACCTCGCGTTGATGCACGAGGTCGATGGCGGTCAGCGCGCTGGTGCGCAGCGGCTTCCCGAACAAACGCCCGCTGGTATAGAGAAAGCGCTTGAAGGTGGCGATGCGGTTCAGCGCGTCAGGTGTCGCCTGCCACACGCGGTCGTGCTTGCGCACCACGTCGAGCAGGCGACGGTATTCGCCGTGACGGGCGTAGGGCGAGGGAATCTTGGCCTTGGTGTTCGGCTCGTTGGCCAGATAGTGGAAGGGGATGTTGTCGGTGGAAAACCCGACATAGCCCTGCTGCATGGCGTCTTCCAGCAGCGTTTCCATTTGCTTCATTTCATCCGGCGTCGGGTCGCGGCTAATCGCGGCATCCGTGCCCATCACTTCGATGCGGAGCATTGAGTGCGGGATCAGCGCGGCCACGTTGGGGCCCAGATTGAGCCCGTCGAGATGCTTCAGGTAGTCGCCGGTATTGTCCCAGTCCATCAGGTCGACGCAGCTGCGCAGCACGTGCTTCGGGATGTTCTCGACCCGCGCGAAGCAGTCGAGGATGGGATCGTCGCGGCCGTAGCGCTGGGAGCCAAACGACGTGCCCAGACTGCAGTTGCCAAACACCACGGTGGTGGTGCCGTGCCGGACCACTTCGGTCAGGCCGGGGGAGAGTTCTACTTCAAGGTCAAAGTGGGTGTGGATGTCGATCAGCCCCGGCATCAGCCACATGCCGTCGGCGTCATGCACTTCGCGCGCTTGCGCCGGGTCGAGGCCCGGCCCGCGCGCTGCGACGCGGCCGTTGGCAATCGCGAGGTCCTCGGTGACCGGCGGGGCGCCGCTGCCGTCAAACACCAGCGCGCCGCGAATGAGGGTATCCCACTGCTTGTCCATGTCTCTCTCCCCGGGCGTTTCGCCCTTTTCGTGCTAGCTCAGGCTACCGAGTGCATCGGCTTCCTGGCGTAGCTTGTATTTCTGGATCTTGCCGGTCGCCGTTTTCGGGAGTTCCCGAAAGACCACCGTCTTTGGCGCCTTGAAGTGCGCGATATGCTGCCGGCAGTACTTGATGAGTTCCTCGGCCGAGACCTGCTCGGCATCCTGCTTGAGCCACACGAAGGCGCAGGGCGTCTCGCCCCATTTTTCGTCCGGCCGCGCGACCACCGCCGCTTCCAGCACCGACGGGTGACGGTACAGCACTTCTTCGACTTCGATCGACGAAATGTTTTCGCCGCCGGAAATGATGATGTCTTTCGAGCGGTCCTTGATCTGGATGTAGTTGTCCGGGTGCATCACGCCCAGATCGCCCGAGTGGAACCAACCGTCGCCGAGGGCTTCCGCCGTGGCCTTGGCGTTCTTCAGATAGCCGCGCATCACCACGTTGCCGCGGAACATGATTTCGCCAATCGTCTGGCCGTCGCGCGGCACCGGCTGCATGGTGTCCGGATCGATGACGTCCAGATTCTCCAGCACCGCATAGCGCACGCCCTGCCGGATGCGAATGCCGGACATCTGCTCCGGCGACAGGTCTTTCCACTCCGGCTGCGGGCAGGTGAACACCGCCGGCCCGTAGGTTTCGGTCAGCCCGTAGGTGTGGATGACGCGGAAGCCGGCGCGCTCCATGCCTTCGATGATCGCGGCCGGCGGCGCGGCGCCGGCCGTCATCACCTGCACCGGCGTCTCAAGTTCAAAGCGCTCGCTGGCAGAGGCGTTCACGATGAAGTTCAGCACAATTGGCGCGCCGCTGAAGTGCGACACGCCGTAGTCGCGAATGCCGCCATAGATGTTGGCCGCCGAAATCCGCCGCAGGCAGACGTTGGTGCCGCCCTGCATGGCAATGGTCCACGGGAAGCACCAGCCGCAGCAGTGAAAGAGCGGCAGCGTCCACAAATACACCGGGTTCAGGGGCAGGCTCCACGACACCGCATTGCCCACCGCGTTCAGGTAGGCGCCGCGGTGGTGATAGACCACGCCCTTCGGGTTGCCGGTCGTGCCCGAGGTGTAGCACAGCGCCATCGCCTGCCATTCGTCTTTCGGCAGTTCCCAAGGGCACGCCGGGTCGCCTTCTTTCAGCAGGTCTTCGTATTCGATCTCGCCGATGCGCTCGTGGCAGGGCGCCGCCGCGTCGGCAATGTCGATGATGAGCGGCTTGGCCGCGCATTTTTTCAGCGCTTCGCGCATCACCGGCGCGAACTCGGTGTCGACCAGCACGGCCTTAGCCTCACCGTGGTCGAGGATGAAGGCAATGGCGTCGGCGTCCAGCCGGATGTTGATGGGATTGAGCACCGCGCCGGCGGCCGGCACGCCGAACAGCGACTCATAAAACGCCGGGATGTTGGTCGCCACAATCGCCACCGTGTCGCCCAATCCGAAGCCCCGCCGTTGCAGGGCAGAGCAGAGTTGCCGGCAGCGGGTGAAGGTTTCGGCCCAGGTCCGGCGCACCTCGTTGTGGATGACCGCCGTGCGGTTCGGATACACCGACGCCGCGCGTTCGATGAACGACAGCGGTGACAGCGGCACATGGTTGGCTGGGACCTGATCGAGGTCGTGTTCGTAGATATTGGTCGCGGACATGGTCAACTCCGTGCGCTGCGAGGCGCGCTAAGACTAAGGGGACTGCAAACGGGGTTCGCGTTGCTGGATGAGCGACAGCGGCACGTCCGTGGTTTCAGGCAAGCGGTTGTGGACATGCTCAACTCCGGGCGCTGCGAGGCGTGCTGAAACTAGGTCGACTGAAAGCGGGGTTCACGCTTCTCGAAGAAGGCGTCGACGCCCTCCACACCGTCGGCCGCCAGCAGGTTGCTGACCAGATCCGCCGACGCGCAGCGATAGGCGGCGTCCAGCGGCTGGTTGGCCTGCGCGTTGAACGAGGCCTTGCCGAGCTTGATGGCGTAGGTCGATTTGGCGGCTATTTTCGCGGCCAGCGCGGTGACTTCGGCGGCGAGCTGCGCTGCCGGCACGGCGCGATTGATGAGGCCAATCTGTGCTGCGGTGGCGGCGTCAATGAAGTCCCCGGTGTAGAGCATTTCCAGCGCGTGCTTGCGTGCCACGGTGCGGGACAGCGCCACCGCCGGCGTCGAACAGAAAAGCCCGTAGTTGATGCCCGAGGTCGCGAAGCGCGCCTCCTCGCTCGCAATCGCCAGGTCGCAGCTCGCCACCAGCTGGCAGCCGGCGGCGGTGGCAATACCCTGCACGCTGGCAATCACCGGTTGGGGCAGGGCGACGATGGCCTGCATCAGGCTTGAGCAGGTCGCCAGCACCTGGCGATAAAAACCTTCGTCGCGGTTCGCGCGCAGTTCTTTCAGATCGTGGCCGGTGCAGAAGGCCTTGCCTGTGCTGGCCAGCACCACCACGCGGGCGGCGGGGTCGGCGGCAATCGCGGCCAGCGCCGCGTGTAGCGCCGCCAGCATCTCGTTCGACAAGGTGTTGTAGCCGGCGGGGCGGTTCAGCGTCAGGGTCACCACCCCCTCGTGGTCGGTGCGCAGCAGCGGGGCGTCAGCGGTGGCGGCAAGGGCGGTCGACATGGGGCAACTCCGGAGCGCGGGTGAAAGGCTATTCTCACCACCGATCCCGGTGCCTGCAAGCAAACCGGCCCATCTTCTGTCTTCTGTGGGAGCGGCGCTTGCGCCGCGATAGTCGCTGGCGATATCGCTAAATCCATCGCGGCCGACCGGCCGCTCCCACAGGGGCGCCCGGGTACAACCACCAAATCCATCGCGGCCGACCGGCCGCTCCACAGGGCTGGCCACCTCTGTGGGAGCGGCGCGTGCGCCGCGATGCCCCCGGCGCAATCGCTAACCCCAATCGCGGCCGACCGGCCGCTCCCACAGAGATGGCCCACCGCCTCGCCCGTCTTCTTCTGTGGGAGCGGCGCGTGCGCCGCGATAGCCCGGGCACATTCGCCAGCGCCAATCGCGGTCGACCGGCCGCTCCCACGGGGATGGCCCACCGCCTCGCCCCCTTTTCTGTGGGAGCGGCACGCGCCTCTCCTGCGAGGCCTGCCCCGTGGTGCGGCGGGGCACGCCGGCGTTATCCTCCGGCCACCCCAGCGCGGAGCGTCAGACCGATGAGCGAAACCGAGATCTACCAGCGGCAGGGCTTCGGCAACGCTATGGGCTTTGGCCAGCGACCGGCGCTGTTAATCGTCGACTTCGTGGTCGCCTTCACCGACCCCGCGCAGTTTGGCGGCGGCAACATCACGGACGCCGTCGCGCAGACCGTGGGCCTGCTGGCCGTCGCCCGGCGGGTCGGGATACCGGTCGCCCACACCCGCGTGGTGTACGCCGACGACGGCGCCGACCGCAGCGTGTTCTGCAATAAGGCCCCGGGCCTGTTGCGCCTCACCGAGCACGCGCCCGGCGCGCAAATCGTGCCCGAGCTCACCCCCGTTGCCGGTGAACTGGTGGTGCGCAAAACCCAGCCCTCGGCCTTCTTCGGTACCGCCCTCGCGCCCTGGCTGCTGGGCAAACAGGTGGACACCGTGGTCGTCACCGGCTGCACCACCTCCGGCTGCGTGCGGGCTTCGGTGGTCGACGCCATGAGCCACAACTTCCGAACCATCGTGGCGGTGGACGGCGTGGGCGACCGCGCACTCGGCCCGCACGAGGCAAATCTCTTCGACCTCCAGCAGAAATATGCGGATCTCATGACTTGCGCGGCGATTGCCGCCGAGTTCGAGCGCCTGTAGGCGCCGGTGAAAAACTCACCACTGATCGCGGCTTCTCAAGGACTCCCAGACCCCCGTGGGAGCGGCGCGTGCGCCGCGATAATCCCCGGCGCATAGGCCAAACCAATCGCGGCGCACGCGCCGCTCCCACACGAATTGCCAATCGCTTCAATTCCGCTGCCTCCCGCAACTATTCCGAAGGAGCCCTGCCATGCACATCGGCGTTTTCAGCTTCAACACCGAATACACCCTGCGCATCGACCGGCTGGCGAAAGCCGCGGAGGAGCGCGGCTTCGAGTCCCTCTGGGTGCCCGAACACACGCACATCCCCGTGCCCAAACCGGGCGAGCCGGCCGACCCCGTGACCGGCATGCCGCTCGGCGGCACCAAAGAATGGTTTATGCCAGAGGAGTACCGGCACATGGCCGACCCGCTGGTCAGCCTCGGCGCGGCGGCCGCCGCCACCTCGCGCTTAAAGCTCGGCACCTGCGTGTGCCTCATCAACCAGCACCACCCCATCAACCTCGCCAAGGCGGTCGCGACGCTCGACCAGCTGAGCGACGGGCGTTTCATTTTTGGCATCGGCGCCGGCTGGTTTGAAGAAGAAATGGCGCATCACGGCGTGGCGCATAAAACCCGCTGGCGCGAACTGCGCGAGCGGCTGGCTGCGGTGCGCACGCTGTGGCGCGACGAGCAGGCCAGCTTCGAGGGCGAGTTCGTCCGCTTCGCCCCCAGCTGGCAATACCCCAAGCCCGTGCGCCGCGAAGGCCCGCCGGTGGTGCTCGGCACCTTGGACAGCGCTTTCGCCCGCGGGATCGTCGCCCGTCACGCCAACGGCTGGCTGCCGCTGGCCTTCGATCTGGAGGAAACCCGCAAGAGCGTTGCCGACGTCCACCGCCGCATGGCCGAACTCGGCCGCGACCCGCGCGCGCTCGAAGTCTCGCTGTTCTTTCTGAACGATGAACTGCAGACCGCCGACACGGTTAAACGCGGGCAGGACCTCGGCGCCGCGCGGACTATCCTGCGGCTGCCGGTGGCGGACGAGGCAACGGTGTTAAGGACGCTGGACGGGTATGCGCGGGCCTTGCTGTAGGCGACAGCCCCCAAATCGACGCGCGACCCAGCGCCATTAATCACGCCGACCGGCCGTGATCACCACGTTATCTTCCGATAACACGCAGTAGCTGTTCAGCTTGCCGGCATATTGCCGGACCGTTTTGCGGCCGTAGCGGTTTTCCAGCGTGCGGACGCTGCGCTTGTCGAAATGAACGACTTTGGCGCCGCGGTGGTCGTGCACCCGGTTGCCGTGCTCGACCAGCCATTCCAGTACCTGGCGGGGAATGGCGCGCTGCTGGCAACGAACTTCGGCATGGCGGCTGAGAATCATGTGGGCCTCCGGCGCTAGTGGGGTAGGGCGCGCATGGTTCCAAGCGCTGGCCGTCGGATGGGAAATCGCAAGCTTGTGCCTTTGGCTACGGTGTTGCGCACCGCGGCATTTGGTGACGGCCGAAAGCCTAACGGGGACTCGCGACTGTCGGTCTGGCAAGACGACCAGCTGCCCTTCAAGGCGCCCTGCATTTTTTGTTTCTACCCGTTCGCCAGATTCGGCATAATCGGACTGCTAGGAAGACTTTTCACAAGCTTGTGGTTTCGCAGCTCGCGCCTCAGTCCTGTGAATATTCGCGCCGTCGCTGAAGCCCACCCGGGCAGCGACGTCGCCCGGAAAAGTCATGACAGGAATGTTGCCGATGCCTCTCCCCACAGCGCCTCAGCTTTATCCCCGCCGGGTGCTGGTGGGCGTTACCGGGCTCTCGCCCCAGGTCATTACCGAGACGCTGTTTGCGCTGGCCGTGCAGCCGGCGGACGGCACGCCAGCCTTCGTGCCTACCGAGATCCACCTCATCACGACGGTGCAGGGTGCACGCCAGGCCAGCCTTAACCTGCTGAGCGAGCAGCCGGGCTGGTTCCACCGCCTTCTCGCCGACTATCACTTACCGCCTATCCGTTTTGATGCCGAGAGCATTCATTTAATGCAGGACGCCAGCGGTGCCCCGCTGGAAGACATTCGCTCGCCGGCAGACAACGAGCACGCGGCAGACTGCATCACCCGCCTCATGCGGGAATTAACCGCCGACCCCGACTGCGCGCTGCACGTCTCGATTGCCGGCGGCCGCAAGACCATGGGCTTTTATTTGGGCTATGCGCTCTCGCTATTCGCCCGCCCGCAGGACCGCCTGAGCCACGTGCTGGTGTCCTCGCCTTACGAGAGTCACCCGGAATTCTTCTACCCCACGCCCTATCAGCACATTCTGCAAACCCGCAGCGAACCGCCGCTGGCGCTGGATGCCGCCCAGGCACAGGTGCAACTGGCTGAAATTCCGTTTGTCAGCCTGCGGCACGGGCTGCGGGGGTTGATTGAGGGCGATGCGGATTTCGGGCAAACGGTTGCCGCCGCCAAGCAAGCCCTCGAACCAGCGAGTCTTCGCCTGCAGGTGAGCACCACCACCCTCATTGCGGGCGGTGTGGCCATCAAGCTGCCTCCGAGCGAATTCACCATTGCCGCCGCTCTCGCCTGGCGCGCCATGCGGGGAAAGCCGCCAACCTATTCGCCGCCCAAGGAAGCGAAAGATGCCCGATGGGCAGCCGCATTGCGTGCCGACGTGGAAGCGGCCTGCGGCCAGTGGTCGCTGACCAGCGGCATCGACGGCGCCTTGCAGACGGGGGTCGATGGCAACTGGTTTTCCCAACATCGCTCGCGCATGCAGCGGCGCATTCAGCGAGCGCTGGGACCCGCGGCGGCGCCTTATCTCGTCAAGAGCCGGCGCCGTGACCGACAAGGACCGAGAGCCCTCGAGTTCTTTTTCGACCTCGATCGGAACGCCATTACCTTTGAGCGCGGCGCCCTGGCGGGTAAGCCGTGACGAACCGCGAAACACCCTGTGCCCAGCGAGGACTTCATGTCTGAAAATTTGATGGACGCGTCATCGAGAGTGGCGCTGGCCGCATACCTGCACGATTTGGGTAAATTCGCCGAGCGTGGGCGCTTGTTTGCGAATCACCCCGATCTCGACGCGCACCTGCTGCTTTATTGTCCCTACCACGAGGAAGGCCGCTGGTTCAGCCATCGGCACGCCGCTCATACGGCGCTCGCATTGGACGCCCTGCAGCCGCACTTGCCGGACTTGGTCGCAGGCGACGTTGCGCCTTTCGTAGGCCGCCGCGCAGCCGGGCAGGACGCTTCAGTGAACGTCACCGACTCGCTGGTGAACGCCAGCGCGGCGCACCACAAGCCGTCGTCCTTCCTGCAATGGATCGTCGCGACCGCGGACCGCGTTGCCTCGGGCTTCGAACGCGATGAGTTTGACGCCTACAACCGTGCCTCGGAGAAGCGTGACGGTGGCCTCAATCACTTCACGTCACGCCAACTTACCTTGTTTGAGCAGATTGGCACGCAGGCGACGCAAGAGAACATGCTTCGCTATCGCTACCCGCTGCGTCGTCTTTCGCCGCGCAACATCTTTCCTGTTGAAGCGACGGCCTGCGAGTTCCGCGACGACAAGCGGGCACAGCAAGAATACGCAGAGCTCTGGCGGGGGTTCTGCGAAGACATTGCGCGTATCCCGTCCAGCCACAAGGCGAATCTGCCGCTGTGGCTGGATCACTTCGACAGCCTTTGGTTGAGCTGCACGCATGCCATTCCGGCCGCGACCGCCTTCGGCGTGAAACCCGAAGTTTCGCTTTACGACCACTCCCGAACGACCGCAGCGCTCGCCGTCGCGCTCTGGCGCTGGCACCACGCGACCGGTGCCACCGACGACGCTGCCGCATCCCGTCTGGCCCGCCGCGAGGACTTCGGTGAGCAGAAATTCCTGCTAGTGCAGGGCGATTTTTTCGGCATTCAGGATTTCATTTTCTCGAGCGGAGGCGACAACCGGAAACACCTCGCCAAGCTGCTGCGCGGTCGTTCGTTCCAGATCTCCTTGTTCACGGAGATGGCCGCCCTCCGGATTCTTGATGTCCTCGCCCTGCCGCCCACCAGCGTGGTAACGAATGCCGCCGGCAAGTTCCTGCTGGTGGCACCCAACACGGAAGACGTTCGTTCGCGCCTTGCCGAACTGCGCGCCGAAATGGACGCCTGGTTCCTCGACCACGCGTTCGGCATGGCGGGAATCGGCCTGGCGTGGACCAGTGCCAGCGCCAGCGACTTCTTGCGCAAGACCAGCAGCAGCGGCGGCACGCCCTTCCAGAACCTGATGAAGACCCTGCGCGCGGCGCTGGAGCGCGCCAAGTACCAACGCTTCGCGCTATGCGAACGCGGCGGCCGGGTTTACACAGACGTCGATTTCCCGCACGGCGTCTGCAGTTACAACGACCGCTGGCCGGCCGACGACAGCAAGGAGGGCATCCGCTCCAGCGCACTGTCCCGCGACCAGATCAAGATTGGTGAGAGCCTTCTCGCGCTCGACCGGCTTTTGGTGGTGACGGCGGATGCCCGCAGCGAACTTCGGCAGGGGGCTGAGTTGCGGGTGCTTGAAACTAACCTCTTTGGTTACACGCTGGCGTTCACCGGGTCCGAGGCGTCGACCGGGAAATTCGGGCAACTCGCTCACCAGCGCCAGTTGCGCCGATGCTGGGATTTTTCCCTGCCCACTACGGGCGAAGCTGAGCAAACGCAGTGGAACGGGCTTGCGAGACGCTTCATCAGCGGCTACGTGCCGCGGGTCTCACCGTCGGACCGCTCGCCGATCGGGCAAGGCAAATACGCCGCCATCGTCAGCGACGAATTGCCGCATGCCGGCGATTTGAAAACGCTGGACATGCTGGCCTGCGAGGATCGCGAGCCATCCGCCGACGACCTTGACCGCTGGCGAGGCGTGGCCGCGCTGGGCGTGTTGAAGGGCGATATCGACAACCTGGGACAGATTTTCGGGCTGGGATTGCAGCAGCCCACGTTCGCCAAAATGGCCGCGCTGTCGCGGCAGGTCAGCAGCTTCTTCACGCTTTACCTGCCGTGGCTGCTGGCAAAGGAGTTCCCGGAAATCTATACGGTATTCGCAGGCGGCGACGACTTCTTCCTCATCGGCTCTTGGCGGAACGTCCAAAAACTGGCCCACCGCCTTAAGGGCGAGTTCGCCAGCTATGTGGCAAGAAACTCAACAATCCATTTCTCGGCTGGGATCGCCACCCAGAAGCCGGGCGCACCGATCAGCGCGCTCGCGGAGCTGGCCGAAGAGGCGCTCGACGCGGCGAAGCGCCATAACGGCAAGAACGCCGTCAGTTGCTTCGGCGAAACGGTGGCGTGGCACAACTGGGACAAGATCGAGCAGGGCCTCACCAACCTGAACGAGCTGAGTGACGATGCCCGGCTCTCCCGAGGCTTCGTCTACAGCCTGCAGGAACTCGTGGCGCTGCACGCCCGGGAGCAGGCGGGAGAGCCCCAGGGCGCCATGTGGCGCGCCAGGCTGGCCTACCGGGCCAAGCGTTTCGTCAACGATTCCAGCAAGAAGGGCGCTGAGGACGACGAGCGCGCCAAACGAACGGCGGAATTGCGAACCCGCATCGGTGGTGCGGGCATTGAGGCACTGGGCACGGCTTACCGCATCGTGCTTTTCAATCATTTGTACCGACTCAGGGACCGTTAAGGGAGGTCTGCATGGCAACGACATACAACGCCGGAAATCGACCCGGTGGATTTGGCGGCGGGCGTGGAGGGCAAGGCGGAGGATACAGCGGCGGGCGCGGGGATCGCGCCGAGAACGCGGCCGCCGCGACGATAAACCTGGCCGACGTCGCGTTTGGTGATGCCCTAGGGGCCACGCTTTTCTCGGACATCGCCGAACGTGTAGCGCGGGACGTCAGCCCCGGCCCGAAAGCGAGGCTCAACAAGCCCAGCCAACTGCGCCGCTTCTACGACGAGTTCGTGTTGCTGCAGCAGCGCGTGCGGCGCGACGACGAGAAGTTCAAGGAGCTCGAACCGTTCATCCAGATGCTGAAGGCCAAGGTCGCCTACGCGTTGGGGCGCGACAAGGTCGACGCGAACTACGCTGCCCTGCTCAAGCACGTGGTGGACGGCTGCACCAACGCCAAGACGCTGGAGCAGGCCAAGTTTTTTCTGGAGGCCTTCATGGCCTATTACAAGCTGCACGGACCTAACGAGGGATAGCCCACATGCAACTCACCAAGATTCAACTGTTGAAAGGCACTTTGGAGCTGCGTTCCGGCCTGCGGATTGGCGCCAGTGAAGGCGAGATGCGCATCGGCGGCGTCGACAACCAGGTGATTCGCAATCCCGTCAGCGGCCAGCCCTACATCCCGGGCTCCAGCCTGAAAGGCAAGATGCGCAGCCTCCTCGAATGGCGGAGCGGCGCGGTGCAGAGCGAACCGTTGGGCGTCAAGGCGCTGAAGACGCCCTTCGCAACCGCAGTCAAACCCATCCTGCAGTTGTTCGGGGTGGGCGGCGGCGACCAACTGAACGACGAGCAGGCCCTGGACCTCGGGCCGACGCGCCTCGCGTTCTGGGACGCAGGCCTACTCGATACGAGGGCCGATGGGGAATCGACCGACAACCCGGTCGAGGTCAAGACGGAAAACATGATCGACCGCATTCGCGGCGTCGCGCAGCACCCGCGCCAGACGGAGCGGGTAGCGGCCGGGGCGCAGTTCGAGTTCCAGCTGTCCATCAAGGTGCTGGACATCGACGGGGACGGCGCCGCCCTGCTCAATCAGGTGCTGGCGGGCATGCGGCTCATGGAGTTAGACAGTCTGGGCGGCTCGGGCTCACGCGGTTACGGCAAGATCCGTTTCCGGGACCTCAAGCTGGACGAGGCCGACATCCAGTCGCGCTTCAACGACATCAACCCCTTCGCTGCCGCGGCGGCCTGAGGCCTTATGCAACTGCATGCGTTTTCTCTGCGTCCACGCTCGGCCTTCGGTACGCCGTTGGCCGGGGACACGCTCTTCGGCCAACTGTGCTGGGCCGTGCGCGAGCGCTTTGGCGACGCGCGGCTGTGCGAATTGTTGGCGGGCTACACGGAGGGCCACCCCTTCATGGTGGCTTCCGACGGCTTCCCCGCCGGTTTCCTGCCGCGACCAGGGCTGCCTGACGCCCTCTTCAATGACGGCATTGCCCCCGACCAGCGCAAGGCGGCACGCCGCCTGCAGTGGCTGCCGTTCGATGCCCTGGCTCAGCCGGCCCACGTCTGGCCCAGTCTGGCGGTAGACCTCGCGTCGCGGAAATCCCCGCACAGCCAGCTAGCACACGGGTCGACCACGGTGCTCACGCAGAACACCATCAACCGGCTTACGGGCACCACCGGCACCGGACCGTTCGCACCCCGCCAGGTCGAGCGGTTCGCGCTGGGGACTGACGAAGGCCTCGAGGTCTATGTCGTGATCGACGAGCACAGATTCGCGGTCAGCGACGTTCGCACCTTGCTTACCGACATTGGTCTCTTCGGCTTCGGTCGCGATGCGTCGACCGGGCTTGGCAAGTTCGAGGTCGGCCCGTCACGGCTAATTGTCTGGCCGGTCACCGAATCGCGGCACGCGATAACCCTCGCGCCGTGCGCGCCCAACCCGGTCCAGTTGGATTCGGCGCAGTGCTTTTACTTGCCGCAAACCAGGTTCGGGCGCCATGGCAACGTGCTGGTTCGATCGGGCAACCCTTTCAAGCGACCAGTGCAGTATATGAAAACGGCCGCTTTCCTGAGCTTCACAGAGCCCTCCCGTGCGCTATGGCACGGCACTGGTCTTGGTGGCGCTCGGCAACCGATCTCCTTAACCCTCCCCGAGACAGTGCACCAGGGCTATGCGCCCGTTGTGCCTGTCGCAAGTGGAGAACACGCATGACCGCATTCATTCAATCGCAAGCCCTGAGCATCACCCCGTTGACACCCGTTCACATCGGTTGCAGCGAGGACTTCGAACCCACGGGCTACGTCATCGATGACGGCATTCTGTATTACTTCGATCCGCTGGACCTGCAACTCGAGCCTGCGGACGCCGACGCGATCATGAAGGCTGTCCGCAAGCCGGGTGACGCGGCCTTGCGGGAAATCCAGCGTTTCTTCCACGCGCGGCGACAGGCTTTTTCGGGCATGGCGCGAGGAATGGTCGCGGTAGCGCCGGGCGTGGCTCGGCAATACGAAAAGCGAATCGGCGCGCTCGCTCAGGCAGAGGACCGAGCGCTCAATCAGCTGGAGATCGAGCGCACCGCGCATCATCCGGTCACGGGGCAGCCGTACCTGCCGGGTTCGAGCCTGAAGGGCGCGATCCGCACCGCCTGGCTTGATGCCCTGAACCGCGGCGCTGCCCGAGGGAGCGAGGAGAGGGCGAACGCGGTCGAGCAGCGCCTGCTTGACGGCAAGTTCGATACTGATCCTTTCCGCCTCATCGGTATCGGCGATACGGAAGCTGCCGCAGTGCTTTCGCGAATCGTGTTCGCGAGCAACCACCCCAAGCGTCGACCCAGCGGCACTGGGCCGGGTGCCGCGCGACGGAAAAGCCTAACCACCCGCAGGCAGGCTGTGGTGGGCGGCCAATTTCGGGCCTTCAGCACCGACCTGCGGCTTTATCCCCTACCCGGCGTGGGCAGCAACGCAAGCGTGCCGGCTGCGACCCGGCGTATCACCTCGTTCCAGCAACTCGCGCAGGAGTGCAACAAGTTCTACCTGCGCCGCATGCGGGAAACACTGCGCTTGCTGAACGAGCGCGAACTCGCCGACGCGGAGTGGCTCGGGGCTTTCGAGCGCCTGATCGACTCACTTCGGCCCGCACTGGAGTGCGGCGAGATACTGCTGTTGCGGGTGGGCCGCCATTCGGGTGCCGAAAGCGTGACGCTGGACGGAATGCGCAACATCAAAATCATGAAAGGCCCCGGCAGATCCGAGAATTCCACGGACGGTGCCACCACTGTGTGGCTCGCCAGCGAGGAGGAAGATGTGCAATCACACATGCAGCCGTTTGGCTGGATGCTGGTTGAACGCACCAACGCACCGCCAGTCAGCGGCCTTAAGGAGTGGTGCGCACAGGAATCCAAACGTCTCGGCATCGATCTCGTCGCCATGGAAACCGCCCGCACCAAGCGTCGCACCGCGGCTTTAGAACTTCGTGCCCAAGCGCACGCGGCCGCAGCGCTGGAAAAAGCCAAGGCGGAGGAAGAAGCAAGGCTCAAAGCGGAGGAAGAGGAAGTCGCGAAAAACGCCACGCCGCGTCAACTGGAAATCATCAAGTTCGTAAAAGACTGCAAAGCCAAAATGGAGTCCAGCCACAGAGATCCCTTCAACCCCGGCAGCGGCCTGTATCAGGAAGCCGCCGCACTCTCGCGGCGCGCCCTCGCAGACGGCAGCGAGTGGTCGGACGAGGAGCGGCGCGAACTGGCAACGGCTCTCGAGGACTATCTCCCGCAAGTGCTTGTCGGCTACGACGCAAAGGCCGCCCGCAAGAAGCTTGCACTAAACGTGCTGAGGGGGCTCGCCTGACTGGCGGTCCGACATGAACTTGCTTCTTTGCTCGCTGGGCGCGAGCTGGCAGGTCGTACCAGAGGTGCTGGGGCTGGTAGCGCCGGATGCGGTTGACCTATTCCGCAACCACCCGCAGGCCGCCGCGCTTGCGGTACTTCGTGACCAGCATCGGCTGCAGCCACCGGATGAACTCTGGACAGTCACCACGGACAGTCCCGGCACCGCGCGAGCAATCGCGGCGCTGCGCAACTGGTTGCAGCGCTGCGCGCCCTCAATCGGTCTGCGCGTGTGGCGGGCAGTAGGCATCGCCGACCTCACCAGCTCGACGGACGTCGCCGCCCTGCGCGAACTCATTCTTAGAGTCGCGCTGCTAGCCTCTGAACGATGTGGCGAAAGCGGCCAACTGCTGCTTTCGCTGGCCGGCGGACGCAAAACCATGAGCGCAGATTTGCAACGCGCCGGTCAACTGTTGGGGGCGCACGCCATGCTGCACGTGGTGGCAGACGACGCGCGCTTGCGAGATCTAAAGGACGAGGATTTCTATCAGCCGCTGACAGCGGGGCTCAGCGGGGTCATCACCCCGCTAGTAGTAGGCCAGGGCGCCCGTAGCGATCTGCTGGATTTACGACCTGATGAATCACCCGTTACCTCAGCCGCGTTTCCTGTCCCGCTCGCCGCGCCGGAGTGCGACTGGCGCCCCCTTGCTATTGACGCCCACGGGCTCCATGAGGAACTGCTCGGCCGTGAGCGGGAGAGTGCGCAGCTGCTCGGCAATTTCGTACAGCGCCTGAATAAGGCCGAGCATCACGAGAACTGGCGCACCCTGTACCGTCTGCCACCGCGTCACATCCGCAAGCTGCGAGAGACTCGTCTCAGTCCGGCACACGCAGGTTGGCTGACGCGGCTCCCTAAAGCCGATTTGCACCGACACCTTGGGGGGTGCCTGTCGCTGCCAGCGCAGCAGGTCGTAGCTGCCGCCGTTTGGCAAACTATCACCCCTGCGGAGCGTGAGGCAGCCCGCTGTAGCGTGGGTGCCCTATTGTCTCGTCGCGACTGGGGCTGGACCTGGCCCGAGCTGCTGAAAACACCCGGTTCAACCAACCGGGCGGCGCGTCGCCACCGTGCCGCCTGCGCCGCGCTGCTGCTACGGGAAGCATCGCCCGATGCGCTCCGAACCAACCTGCTGGGTGATCCGGCGAACCGCCTGGCGTTGCGTGAATCGACACACGGTTTTGCCGCCTACGAACGACCCGGCGAACTGGCGGGCTCCGCGCTGCTGGGTGAGGCCTCTGCAGTTGGCTGCTATGCCGCGCAAGCCGTGGCGGCTGCTTGCGAGGAAGGCCTTGCCTATGTCGAACTCCGCGGCAGCCCCCAGAAGTACTGCCCGGAAAACCCCGCCGGGTTCCTGTTCGCATTCCGCGCCGCGCTGCGCGCCGCAGGCGCAGCCACGGCGCCCGGGGAAGCGGGAAACCCGCGGATTTCGTTCATCTGGATTCTGGACCGTCGCGATCCCGCCAGCATCCGGCCCAGCCTGCAGGCCGGCCTTGAGGCGTACGCCGAAGCGGCGGATTTCCTCGTGGGGTTCGATTTGGCGGGGGCCGAAGGCACCGCCGCGCCGCATGCCTTGGCACCGCACTTCCTGCCCGTTTTCGAACGCTGCCTCTCGCTCACTATTCACGCCGGGGAAGGTGAGCCCGCTGACAACATCTGGGCCGCGACCTATCACCTGCACGCGGATCGCATCGGTCACGGGCTTACCTTGGCTCATCACCCCGCGCTGCTGGCGCGCTTCCGCAACCGCGGGATTTGCCTCGAACTCTGCCCCACGTCAAACCGCGAGGTGGTGGGCTTTCGCGATCCCGCTGTCGCGGCCAGCGCGCGCTACCCCGACTATCCCCTCCGCACCTTCCTCGACGAAGGCCTTGCGGTCGCGATTTGCACCGACAATCCGGGCTTCACCAACATCCCGCTGAGTGAAGAGTTCCTTACTGCCGCCCGTATGCTGCCGGACGGCCTTTCGCTGTGGGAGACCCTCATGATCGTCAAGCAAGGCTTCCGGCACGCGTTCCTCGGCGCCCGTGAGCGCGAGCAACTGCTCAAATCGGTCGAATCGCATGTGTACGAGCTGGCGGTGGCCCTGTGACCACTTTCTTTGTCTCCCGCCACGCCGGCGCGGTGGAGTGGGCGCTCCGGCGCGGCGTGACGGTAGACCGGCAGGTGTGTCATCTGGCACCCGCAGAAGTTGCGGCGGGCGACACCGTAATCGGCAGCCTGCCCGTTCATCTGGTCGCGCAGATCTGCGCGCGGGGCGCCCGTTACCTCCATCTGTCGATCGATATACCGGCGGCGGCTCGCGGCAGGGAACTGAACGCCGACGAACTGGACGCCTACGGCGCACGCCTCGAGGCGTTCGACGTCACCGCAACCCTGACGGCATTTAGCCGGGACGCAGCGCGATGACCACGCTGGTCAGCTTCCTCGGCAAAGGTCGCGCGGGCGGTCAGTACACCACCGCCAATTACCGCTTCGGGGACGGCACGGTAATCACCGAACCCTACTTTGGCCTTGCGCTCTGCCAGCATCTGTTGCCCTCGCGCCTGTTGCTTATCGGCACCGCGGGCAGCGCCTGGGATGTTTTCTTCGAACGCGAGGCCAGTACCACCGACGACGCCTTGCTCGCCTTGATAGGCGCGGTGGAAAGCAGCGCCGTAAGCGAAGCGCTGCTGACCGAACCTGCGGCCCGGCTCGGCGCTCGGCTGGGTTTGCGGGTGGAATGCCTGCTCATTGACTACGCCCGCACCGATGCCGAACAGGTGCAGGTGTTGCGCGGTCTTGCCGCGCATCTTCGTCCTCGTGACCGCGTTGTGATGGACATCACACACGCGTTTCGTCACCTGCCGATGCTCGCGCTGGTGGCGGCGCGCTATCTCACGCGGACGCAGAATGTCGAAGTAGCCGAGATTTACTACGGCGCGCTGGAGATGACCGAATCCGGCGTAACGCCGGTGCTTCAACTTACCGGCATGTTGCGCATGCTCGATTGGGTAGATGCCTTGAGCGCCTTCGAGAAAGGCGGTGATTACGGCAGCTTCGCCCCGCTCCTGCAGGCCGAAGGTCTGGACGCCGCGCTCGCGCGGGAGCTTCAGGTCGCGGCGTTCATGGAGCGCATCACCAACAGTCAAGGCGCATGCGAGCACCTGCGCACATCCAGCCGGGCGATTGCTGCGCACGACGGTACCATCAGCGGGCTGTTCGTGGAGCACCTCCAGCGACGCCTGGCATGGACCCGCGCCAACACGCGAGGCGAGCGAGAAGTCAGCCTCGCGCAAATCTGGCTCGAGCGGGGAGATTATTTGCGTGCCGTCATTTTCCTGCAGGAAGGCCTGATCACCCGAGAGGTTTTCACTCGCGCGCTGCCCGACAATGACTTGCGGGCACGTGCCGAGGCCCGTGACCACCTGCGCCACAACACGCAATTCCAACAGTTGGAACAGATTCGCAATGCATTGGCTCACGGCGAACGCGCGTCATCGCGCTGGCTGGAGACCGTGCTGAAGGACGAAAACAAGCTGCTGCAGTTTCTGCGCAAGCTGCTCAAGGCGCTGCCGCAGGCTACCCGACACCATGATTAGAGTCGTCGACCATGTTTGAAAACTTAGGCCAACTCCCGTTGGCCCGTTACCGGTTCACATTCCGCATGCAGCAACCGCTGGCGCTACCTCCCTATGCGGGCTCGCTCATCCGAGGACAGTTCGGTGCCAGTCTGCGCCGCGTGGCGTGTATGACCGGCGCGCAGAGTTGCGAGGGCTGCACGCTCCGCCAGAGTTGCCCCTATTCGAGGGTTTTCGAGGCACCGGCACCGGACGGTCACGCGATGCAGAACTTCAGCCACGTACCCAATCCCTACGTCATTGAGCCGCCGCCCTACGGCACGCGACTCATTGCAGCCGAAGACACCCTGCGCTTCGGTCTGGTGCTGATCGGCGACGCAGTAAGGCAGCTTCCCCTGATCACTTTCGCACTGGAAAAGGCTGTCGCGCGCGGACTGGGGCCATTCGATGCGCGCGCTGCCGGCACGCTGGAAGAAGTCGCCTGGCAACACGGTGCTGACTGGCAGGACGAGGATCACTTCAGCGTCATCTGGCAGCCCGGTGACCCGGCGCTGGCGCCGCACGATGCGAGCGTGCCCGTTCCCCCGGCGATTTCTGATCGCCTGCGCCTGCAGTTGCACACTCCCATGCGGCTGCAGCATCAGGGCCGCCCTTTGCGTCCCGCAGAGTTAAGCCCGCGCAAGCTGCTGGCCGATTTGCTTCGGCGCCTCAGCCTGCTGGCAGAGTTTCACGCCGCTCAGCCGGCGCTGGTGGAAGATCCCCGCGCGCTGGTGCACCACGCAGAAAGCCTGGCCCAGTCGGGCGACCTGCGCTGGCTGGACTGGTCGCGTTACTCCAGTCGGCAGCAGCAGGAAATGACCCTTGGCGGCGTGGTCGGCGAGTGGCAACTGCAGGGCGATTGCGCGCCCCTGCTGCCCTGGCTGTGGTTGGGGCAGTGGCTGCACGTCGGCAAAAACGCCACGATGGGCATGGGCCAATATCGCCTGCTCTGGGACTAAAAATGCTCGACGCCGACCCTTCCCTTTTCAGTTTTGAAAAATCTTGCGAACCCCCCTTGCAAGCCACTGAAAGATCGCTCATTTTTCGAGCCTAGAGCCTGAACGCATGCCCTGATTCGAAAGGGATTAAGACATACCAGCCGCCCTCTTCCGCGCCACCGTAGGCCTGAACGCATGCCCTGATTCGAAAGGGATTAAGACCCCGATTTCGTGATAAATCCCGTCACTCCAGGCCTGAACGCATGCCCTGATTCGAAAGGGATTAAGACTCCGGATACTCCGCCAATTCATCGGCGTTGGCCTGAACGCATGCCCTGATTCGAAAGGGATTAAGACCCCGCGTAGTAGTCGGTGATGAACTGCTTCTTGCCTGAACGCATGCCCTGATTCGAAAGGGATTAAGACTACGGTCGGCCATCTCTAGCGCCTGTAGAATGCCTGAACGCATGCCCTGATTCGAAAGGGATTAAGACTATCCACCGCGCACAACGGCTGCGGTCTACCGCCTGAACGCATGCCCTGATTCGAAAGGGATTAAGACTGCATGGTCACCTTGTTGCGGGTATGGCTCTTGGCCTGAACGCATGCCCTGATTCGAAAGGGATTAAGACTCAACCCCGGCCAGCAAATGATCCCCTCCTTGTGCCTGAACGCATGCCCTGATTCGAAAGGGATTAAGACCGTGGCCTTCATTGCCACGTTGGCCCACACCACGCCTGAACGCATGCCCTGATTCGAAAGGGATTAAGACGCGTGAATGTGGTCGTCATATACAGAGTGAAGCCTGAACGCATGCCCTGATTCGAAAGGGATTAAGACGGCCATGCTCATGGCCTCTTTTACCTTACCCAGCCTGAACGCATGCCCTGATTCGAAAGGGATTAAGACAGAATCGATTCAAGCTGCGCGGCAATCTTTGCCTGAACGCATGCCCTGATTCGAAAGGGATTAAGACAGCAAGGGGGAGCTTGGTGAAAGAATTGTCAGCCTGAACGCATGCCCTGATTCGAAAGGGATTAAGACCAGCGCTCGGTGTACATCGGAGCAGAGGCTTTGCCTGAACGCATGCCCTGATTCGAAAGGGATTAAGACCAAGTTTCCGCATTCCACTTCAGCGTCGGGCACTGCCTGAACGCATGCCCTGATTCGAAAGGGATTAAGACTGATGATCCGGACCGGCCTCCAGGATCGCCCTGGCCTGAACGCATGCCCTGATTCGAAAGGGATTAAGACGATCGCCAGTTGGCCGGCACGCTAAGCCTGATAGCCTGAACGCATGCCCTGATTCGAAAGGGATTAAGACGATCGCCAGTTGGCCGGCACGCTAAGCCTGATAGCCTGAACGCATGCCCTGATTCGAAAGGGATTAAGACCCCACCCAAGCACCTGTTGCTCAGTAAGCTGGTCGCCTGAACGCATGCCCTGATTCGAAAGGGATTAAGACTCAATTGCTCTAGCTTCTGCTTCGTGTGGGTTTAGCCTGAACGCATGCCCTGATTCGAAAGGGATTAAGACGTCAGCCGCGCTCTTCTTGAAAACCTTGTAGCCGCCTGAACGCATGCCCTGATTCGAAAGGGATTAAGACTTTGTTTTTGGGCCTTAGGGAGCCAGGGCAACCGCTGTGGGAGCTGCCGGTCGGCCGAGATTTGGGTTTGGCGAATGTGCCCGGGATTATCGCGGCGCAAGCGCCGCTCCCACAGAAAAGGCGGCGGGGCGGGGCGAACGATCTTGTTTGTGAAGTCATCTGCATCCCGCGGAACTCGACCACCGGCCGGCACGCAGGCACTGCTTCGAAAGGACTTCACACCGTTCGATGGCCTCTGCCTGCATCACGCGCCGGCCGGCGCGGTTCAAGCGCCCAGCAGACGGCGGCCCAGCACGGATTGCATGTCCTGACGACCGTCTGCAATGAAATAAATGACGACCTTTCGACCAAGCACGCGATAGATGACCCGGTAGGGCTTGAACGCAATCTGGCGGTAGTCCTTGAGGCCCAGCGCCGCGAGCTCCTTCGGATAGCTCCCGCGCTCGGGGAACTGGGCAAGTCCCTCAACGACCTTGGTCAAGCGGTCCAGCACGTGGTTGGCGTTGGCCTCACTGTCGAACTCTGCGATGTACCCGTGGATGGATTCCAGATCCTGCTCTGCACCTAGCGTCAGCAGGACCTCGTACCGCATCGGTCTCCGTGCCATCAGGCATCGCCCCGCTTTAACCGCAAGCGCGCCACCACATCGACAACCGGCTTGACCCTGCCGGCCTCAACATCCCGTTGCCCGAGCGCAAGAATCTTCAGCAGCGCCAGGGTCTCCTGTGTTTCCTCGAAGGACGCCAGATCCTGCAGCACGGCCTTGGCTTCGCCGTTCTGCGTGATGACCAGAGGCGCCCGGTTTTCGGCGAGTTGGGTCAGCACCTCGGCGGCATTGGCTTTCAGATAGCTGATCGGCTTGACCTGGGATGAGTAGCGCACGGTATCTCTCCAATTTTTCTTGAAGACCGAATGTAGTCGTTTAACGGTCTTCTCACAAATGGGGCCTGCCGTTGAGGGAGCGTCCCCCGGACGAGCTGCTTCGGCGTTTAGGCAGGGGTTTGATTTGCTATCACGCCGCGCGCGCCGCTCCCACCCTGCGGGATCAATCTGCCTAGCGGCCTGAAGCGTGAGCTCCCTGCCGCCATGCCCGTCCTTTCCAGATAACCGGGACCACAAGCTTGCGATTTCGCCCGTCGCGCGGTCTGCATGCTGGAATGCGCGCACCTGAAAAAACGGGCCGACGCAGCACATGGGCAAGGACAGCAAACACCCAAAAGCCGGACGCGCACAGCTGGACGCGGCCGGCGGTTTGCCGGCGGTGCCGGGAGAGCGCGAGCTCTATCTGGCGGGCTACGACATGGGCTGCCCACGGCGCCTGGTCTCGGCGCTCAAGCTGATTCGCGCGCATGCCACCGGCGGTCAGAAATCGGTCTACGAAATCCATCTCACGCAGGGCGAACGCGCGCTTTTGCGCACGGCCATGAAGGCTTTGATGGAGCCCACTGAAGATCGCTTCTTCTTGCTCAAGCTGGACCGCCGGGCAGCGGTGCAGACGATGGGCGTGGCTGTGCCGCCCAGTTCCGCTCGTTTTTTCATGGTGAGCTAGCCCATGAGCACGCTATATCTCGATCGCGCAAATGCAGAACTGCGGATAGATGGCGGGACGCTGGCGATTTACGCCGACGGCAGCCGGCAGGGCAGCGTGCCCTTGAAGCTGCTGGAGCGCGTGGTGTTGCGCGGCCGGCAGGTGCGGCTGGACAGCGAAGTGCTGTTGAAGCTGGCAGATCACGGAGTGGCCACGGTAGTGGTCGCGCCACGGATGGCGCAGCGCGTGGCGCTGGTGTTGGGCGCAGGGCACAACGATGCATCGGTACGATTGGCGCAGGCAGGCGCGGTGATGGACCCCGCGTACTGCCTCGCCTTTGGTCACGATGTGGTGCGTGCCAAGCTTCGGCACCAGCGTCGCGCGTTGCTCACATGGATGAAAGCCAGGCCGGATGCGCGCAAACCGCTGTTCGATGCCGAACAGGCCGTGAGCGCCGCGCTGGCGGGGCTTGATGTGAGCCCGGCGACCCACGCGGATCAGCTTCGCGGCATTGAGGGGGCCGTGGCCCGTGCTTATTTTCGCGGTCTGGCTGCGGTGCTGCCGCCGGCAGCAGGCTTTGCAGGGCGCAACCGTCGCCCGCCACGCGATCCCGTCAATGTGTGCTTATCCCTCGCCTACACCCTGTTGCATGTGGAAGCCGTGCGGGCCTGCCACAGCGCGGGTCTGGATCCTTTGCTCGGCTTCTATCACCGGCCGTCATTTGGCCGGGAGTCACTGGCCTGCGATCTGGTCGAGCCGCTGCGGCCCTTCGCGGATCGATGGGTGTGGGCCCAGTGGCGAGACGGCGGGCTGCGGGTCGCGCAATTCAGCCAGACCGAGGAAGGCTGCCTGATGCACAAGGCCGGGCGCGAGCACTTCTACCCGGCCTGGGAAACCGCCGCGGCCCTACCCAGACGCTGGCTGCGGCGCAGTTGCGCGCAGCTGGCAAGCGGCTTCCGCAACGCCGGCCTGCCTTTACTGGCGCCGGAAGAAGACGATGAACGCTGAAGCCACGCTGCTTCGTGGGCCCCGTCGGCCACCCATGATGCGGGCCGACGATGCACCGCCGCGCCAACCGCTCTACATCAGCGGGCCTGCGCGCTGGCGGGTGGAAGCCCGGCACGGCGCGCTCGAGCTAAGCGCTGAAGGCCGCGCGTTGCGCCGCTTCCCGCTGGGCCGCGTTGACCGGGTAATTTGCGGGCCGGGCGTAGACTGGGCCGGCGAGGCGTTGTTTGAGTGCCTCAAATGGGGCGTGACCGTGCTCTTCGAGAACGGCCGCTCGCAGGCCGTGGGTTATGCCTTGCCCGCTGTGGCGCCCGGCGAGCCCTTACACCACTGCCTCATGTTGTTTGCCGGCTTCGCAGATGCGCATGTTCAGTTTGAGAACTGGCTGCGCCATCGACGCATGGAAGTGGTGGCGCGCTGGTGGGAAGGCTATGTCAGCGCGCATCCCTCGACCACCGGCTACTACTACGACGAAGTGAAGCGGCAGTTCGTCTACTGGGCCGAAGTTCAACCGCGACTGCGCGAAAGCCTGCGCGTGCTGTGCGAAGCGCGCGCACTGGCCGAGCTGCGTCGCGCCGGGGCGCTGCCGGCCTACGATCTGGCCGACGACGCGGAGTTGGCCGTGCTTGAGGAACTCACCACGCTGGTGTGGGGGCAGATCAATCTGGAGTCCGGCGCGCTGGCCGTGATGGCCGGCGATCGGCTGCTGCAGGTCAGCTTTCTGGAAGCCTGGTTCGAGCAGAACGCGCTGGTGCTCAGTCGCCACCTCGCGGCCCTTAAACTTTTTTTGGTGGAGGCGCTACGACCGTGGCGCTGAATGCGGCCCGCATCTGGCTGGTGGCCTACGACGTGCGCGATCCCCGTCGGTTGGGCCGCCTGCATCGGTTTTTATCGGGTCAGGCCAGCATGGTGCAGTACTCGGTGTATCTGTTTGAAGGCTCCCTGGGACAGGTAAAAACGCTGATGCACCAGCTGGAACCCTACATCGAGCCTACCGAAGACGACGTTCGGGCCTATCCCGTGCCCGCCACCCCACAACTCGACACGCTGGGGCGCGGTAGCCTTGGCGAGGATATTTGTTTGCTCAACGGCGCGGCCGGGCTGTTGGCTTTTCTAGGCGCAGCGCGTGAGCCTCAGGCAATCGCGTCCACATGAACATCGCGCGTACAACCTACCGGCAAGCAAGGCTTGGCCGGCCGGCTCCAGCAGCTTTAAAGGCGCATGAAACGAGCCTCTGCTGTGCTGTGCTGTGCAATCTTTACAGGAGTTCCTGATGCGCATTCTGCATACCAGCGACTGGCACCTCGGTCGCAGCCTTGGACCGGTGTCTTTGCTAGACGACCAGCAGGCCTTTCTGTCCTGGCTGGTGGCTCTAAGCACCAACGAGCGCGTGGATCTGGTGGTCATCGCAGGCGACATCTACGACCGCGCGGTGCCGCCGGTCGAGGCACTGGCGATGTTCCGCGAGACCTTGCGCGCGCTTCGCGCGGCCGGGCTGACCGTGGCCGTCATTACGGGTAACCACGATGGGGCCGACCGGGTAGCCACTTACGAGGAATTGCTGGATTTGAGCGGCGTTTACCTCCGCGGCGGCTACTCAAAGATTGGCGAAGTTATTCCACTCGTCTTCGCCGACGGCCCGCTCGATCTGGTGCTGCTGCCGTTTCTTGATCCGCAGGCCGCGCCGGACGATCTGGGCGAGGTTCAGGGTGCTGCCACCGCCGACGGTGAAGACGCCTTCGCGCGCCGGCTGCGGCGCACGCACGAATCCGTCTTGCGCGCAGCGATAGACGCGGTTGCCCCGCATTTGCAGGGGCCGCGGTCGCTGGCGGTGAGTCACGCCTTCGTTGCCGGCGGCGAGAGCACCGACTCCGAACGCCAGCTCACGGTAGGCGGCGCGGCCACCGTGGAACCGGCAGTGTTCGAGCGCTTCTCCTACACCGCATTGGGCCACCTCCATCGACCCCAGGCTGTGCGGCCAAATTTGCGCTATTCGGGCACGCCCCTGCCGTACTCGTTTTCCGAGGCGCACGACAAAAGCGTGACCCTGATCGATATGGCCAGCGACGGCACCACCCAAATCCGCACGATGCCGGTGCCGGTCGGGCGGCCGGTGCGCACCCTAACCGGCTCCATGGATGAATTGCTGGCCGGGCCACCCGCAGATTTTCCAGACAACGCGCTGGTGCGCGCCGTCGTCACCGACGCCGGCGTGGTGCTGGATGCCAAGCAGCGCCTGTCTGCCGTGTACCCCTTTGTGGTGGAAATTCTGCTGGCGCCGGCGGGCCCGACGCTCGCATCGCCTGCGGCGGCGGATCGGCGTCCGGGCAGCGCCAGCCCGCTGTCCACCATGGAGGCCTTCTGGCGCGAGAACACCGGCGAGGCGCCGTCGCCTTCACAGTCCACCCTCATCAAAGCCGCGCTTGACGAAGCAGAAAGGAAGCTTGCCTGATGCGCCCCCTAACCCTCGAGTTTCAGGCCTTTGGTTCTTATCCCGGCCGGGAAATAGTGGATTTCGATCTGCTGGGCCGGCGCGGCCTCTTTCTGGTCACCGGGCCCACCGGCGCTGGCAAGACCACCGTATTCGATGCGCTGGTCTACGCGCTCTATGGCGTGCTGCCCGGCGCTCGCGCAGGAGAAGGCGACCCGCGCTCGCATCATGCAGATCCGGCGCAGGAAACTTCCGTGACGCTCGGCTTTGAGGCGGGCGGCAAACGCTATCGGATTCACCGGAAGCCGACGCAATTGCGCCCCAAACAGCGTGGCACTGGCTTTACGTCGCAGGCCGCTACCGCCACGCTGGTGGAGGAAACCGGCGAAGGCAATCGACCAGTTGCCACCGGGATGCAGGACTGCACTAACGCCTGCGCCGAACTCCTCGGGCTCGAATCCAGACAGTTTCAGCGGGTGGTGTTGTTGCCACAGGGCAAGTTCAGCGACTTTCTGCTGGCCAACGATCAGGAGCGGGAAACGCTCCTGCGCCAGCTGTTTGGCGGTGAACTGTTTGAGGAAGCCACGCGGCTGCTACGCGCAAGCGCCGAACAGCTGGCGGCCGAGGTCTCGACGGTAAACGCCGAAATCGACCGGCTGCGCCGCAATGCCAACGATGCGTTCATTACCGTCCACAACGCCTGGCGCGGGAGTGCTCTCGAGGCCGAGGCGGCGGCCGCCCTCAGCGATGCCGATTTGCGCGAGGCGCTGAGCTCGCTGGAGCATGAATCCCACCCGCGTCGGACGGCCGCCGAGGCCGCCCGTGGGCAAGCCAACGAGGCCATCGCCGCCCGCAGTCTCGCGCTAGATAAAGCCACCCTGTTCGACAACACGCGAAAGAGGGAACAGGAGAAAGCCGGTCTCGAGGCGCAGCGCGCCGACATGGACACACTGGCTGCCGCGGCGCAGGCAAGCCGCCGCGCGCGCCCGGTCGTGGAAGCGTCGGCCGCACTGTTGGAGGCCAGCAACCGCCAGCGGCGCGCAAACGAGGAGCTGGCAGTCTGTCATCGTGCGGTGGTCGGGCAGTTCGCAAATCTGTCGCGTGCTGCACCCGCACTGACGCCGACCGCAATTGCCGCGGCCGTCGAAGCCTTGCGCAATGAAAGTTCGCAGAACTTGCAGCGCCTCGCGGCAGCCCGGACTGCCGCCAGCGAGCTTGAACAAGCACTCCTATCGCTTGAGAGCGCGCAGGCAAATGAACGCGCCGCAGCCGCGACCCTGACAGCCGCGCAAACTGATCGCGAAGAGCAAGACACAGAAACCAGAAAGCTCGACGCGCTCGTCGCGCAGAAGCCGCTGCGAGAGATTGCACACACGGCCGCCCAGCAGCGGCTGGGTGATTGGGACGCCTTGGCCAATACCCGCAACGCCCTGCAAGACGCCGAAGAGCGCGAGCTATCGTCGCGGCAACGCTATGAAGCGACCATGCGCGCGTTTGTTGAGAGCCAGGCGCCGCGCCTTGCCGCCACCTTGCAAGACGGCGCCCCCTGCCCGGTCTGCGGCGCGCTGGAGCATCCGGCGAAGGCCGTCCTGACCTCGGCGGATGACGTGAACCACGACGCGGTGGACGCCGCTCGCGCCAGCTGGGATGCGGAGCAGAAAGAGGTCACGCAACTGACGCAGGACCTGACGCGATTAAGCGAATCTCTCGCCGAGGAGGGCGCCGCGGTTTCCCGGGGTTCGCTGTTACAAGCGCTGGAAGCCGCCCGCGCGGCGCTGCAGGCGGCGGAGGCCGCCGAGCGGGCGTTGCCAACGGCCCGCCAACGCGGCGCCGAGCTGCAGGAGGTTCTTGACCGCGCGCGTGAGACCCTGCAACGGGCAGGGCAGACGCGCGCAAGCGGCGAGACCACGCTGGTGGCGGCGCGGAGTGCCGCCGAGGCTTGCGCTGTCGACGCTGTCGATCCCGCAGTGCAGACGGTACTGGAACAGGCAATCACCGTGCTCGCGCCGATCGTTGACCAACTGCCGACACTGACCGCCGAAAACGCCCGAGCCGATCAGGGATGCGAAACGGCGTTGCAAAGATTGAATCAGGCGCTGGCAGCCAGCGGTTTCGGCACAACGGAAGCCGCCGCTAAGGTGCTCATGCCGTTCGTGGAGGAATCCAACGCCTTTGACCGGGTACAGCGCTGGAGGGAAGAACTTGATGGCACCACCCTCGTATTGAAATCGCTGTACGAGCAGAACCCGCCAACGATACGCCCGGACACCGCAGCCATCGCGCAGGCCGCCGCTGACGCCGAGCGCACGGCAGAGCAGGCGGCGCACGCCTTTGCCACGACCCATCGGGCCTTACAGCAAGCAAGTGCGCAGCTTGATGCCGCGGAGCGCGTGGCGCTGGATGCGGTCGATCTCCGGCAGCGGGCGCAGGATGCAACCATCGTCTTCAAGACCTGCAACGGCGAGGCCGGGATGCGCGTGAAGCTGGAGCGTTGGGTGCTGATGGGCGAACTTGAACGGGTAACCCAGGCCGCAAACCAGCATCTCGCCCGCATGACCAACCATCGCTTCCGTCTGGCGCGGGATAACCACAGCCGGGGAGGTCTCAAGCTCGAAGTGTTTGACGCCCATACCGGACGAACGCGCGGTCCCGCCACCTTGTCTGGTGGGGAGCAGTTCATGGCTTCCTTGTCGCTGGCGCTGGGTCTGGCCGATGTCGTCAGCTTGGGTGGTGCAGGCAGCGGCAAGCAGTTCGAAGCCCTGTTTGTCGACGAAGGCTTTGGCTCGCTGGACCCGCAGGCGCTGGAAGATGCGGTGAACGCGCTGGCCCAGCTGCAGGCCGCCGGCCGCATGGTGGGCGCCATCACCCACGTCGAGGCCATGAAACAGCACCTGCACGTTGGCATAGAAGTCCGCCCGCTCGCGAACGGCCGCGGGTCTTGCCTGCGGGTGAACCCGTGAACGCCCGGGCTATCGCGGTCGCGGACTCCGCCTGCGGCCATCTGGCGGGGGGAACGTCAGGCCAGTCATCAACCCGCAGCAGGCAAGATTTTTCGCCGAAATCCCTGGCCGCCGACCCTTCCCTTTTCAATTTTGGAAAATCTTGCGAACCCCCCTTGCAAGCCGCTGAAAGATCGCTCATTTTTCGGGCCTAGAGCCTGAACGCATGCCCTGATTCGAAAGGGATTAAGACTTCCGCGCCGTCGATTAATGATGGGCCGCGGCCTGAACGCATGCCCTGATTCGAAAGGGATTAAGACCCCGCAGACTTGAGCAGTGGGAAAATATCCCGAGCCTGAACGCATGCCCTGATTCGAAAGGGATTAAGACGCGAACCCGTTTGGTCTTCGCCACGTGTGGGCCTGAACGCATGCCCTGATTCGAAAGGGATTAAGACCGGGGTTAGCTTTGTTGTAGGACGCACGGCCTGGCCTGAACGCATGCCCTGATTCGAAAGGGATTAAGACGCGATCGCCTTTTTGATGCGGTCGGCGGCATCGGCCTGAACGCATGCCCTGATTCGAAAGGGATTAAGACGTTAGCACCGCACACAGCGTCTGCAATGATGGAGGCCTGAACGCATGCCCTGATTCGAAAGGGATTAAGACATCAAGAACTGACTGATGTCAGTCAGTTTCGCCTGAACGCATGCCCTGATTCGAAAGGGATTAAGACTGAGGGTGGGGAAGTAGGTCTGCATGGCCGTGGCCTGAACGCATGCCCTGATTCGAAAGGGATTAAGACGAGGCACATGGAGGTGAGTGCGGACAGGGCGGCGGCCTGAACGCATGCCCTGATTCGAAAGGGATTAAGACCATACCACCTCAAACATCGTGCTTAGTCGTTTGGCCTGAACGCATGCCCTGATTCGAAAGGGATTAAGACGAGCCTGCACAATCAGATAGTGCTTGCGGGTGTGCCTGAACGCATGCCCTGATTCGAAAGGGATTAAGACTCAAACTTTTTATCCATCGGGATCACTCTCAGCCTGAACGCATGCCCTGATTCGAAAGGGATTAAGACCGCTTGGCGTTGTCGGTTTTGCCGAGGCGGTAAGGCCTGAACGCATGCCCTGATTCGAAAGGGATTAAGACCCTTATCCTCAGTCGGCTCCAGCCACGCATCGCGCCTGAACGCATGCCCTGATTCGAAAGGGATTAAGACATTTGGTGACCGTTTGTTTGGAAACGTTGATGGCCTGAACGCATGCCCTGATTCGAAAGGGATTAAGACATCCGGATGTCGTCGCAGAAGTGGTCGCCGTAGGCCTGAACGCATGCCCTGATTCGAAAGGGATTAAGACAGGGGTCAGGTTTAGCATATTGGTCTCCTTTTTGCCTGAACGCATGCCCTGATTCGAAAGGGATTAAGACTCAGTGTCGCCTGCATGGCGGGCGATTCTTTCGCCTGAACGCATGCCCTGATTCGAAAGGGATTAAGACAGCACCATTGCCGATACCAGCACCGGCTGTGTTGCCTGAACGCATGCCCTGATTCGAAAGGGATTAAGACCTTGGTCGCCAGATCGTCTAGGTCGTCCTGACTGCCTGAACGCATGCCCTGATTCGAAAGGGATTAAGACTCGCCGTCCTCCCGCACCCGCAGGGTCTTGGGGGCCTGAACGCATGCCCTGATTCGAAAGGGATTAAGACAGTTCCCTAAAAAAGAAAGGGGGCCGAAGCCCCGCCTGAACGCATGCCCTGATTCGAAAGGGATTAAGACTGCGGGTTGCCGTCGTATGAGTAGGGGATGGTCAGCCTGAACGCATGCCCTGATTCGAAAGGGATTAAGACTCAAGGAATTGCTTCATGTTGGTCTGGTGAATACGCCTGAACGCATGCCCTGATTCGAAAGGGATTAAGACCCGTGGGCGGCATCGGCCGGGCGCCACGCGACGCCTGAACGCATGCCCTGATTCGAAAGGGATTAAGACCTCATAGCGTGAGCCATGCCAGCGGCGGAAGGCCTGAACGCATGCCCTGATTCGAAAGGGATTAAGACAATGTTGGCAGCGCGGTAATACGCAGCCAAGGTGTGCCTGAACGCATGCCCTGATTCGAAAGGGATTAAGACCTTCGCCCTCACTAGTAGTCCCCTGCAACAGGCCTGAACGCATGCCCTGATTCGAAAGGGATTAAGACGCCACCTCAGTAAAATGGCAAACGTGGCGGGCCTGAACGCATGCCCTGATTCGAAAGGGATTAAGACGTAACAACGGCATCATTATCGTCCAGCATCTGGCCTGAACGCATGCCCTGATTCGAAAGGGATTAAGACGCCCGGTCAACGACATAGAGCGCACCCGGGTTCGCCTGAACGCATGCCCTGATTCGAAAGGGATTAAGACTGGACGCGCGCGCTGGTGCGCTTGCCGCTCAGCCTGAACGCATGCCCTGATTCGAAAGGGATTAAGACGCCAGCGGCGCCGCGAGCTTACGCGCCAGCGCAGCCTGAACGCATGCCCTGATTCGAAAGGGATTAAGACTCCTTTCCTTTCATGTACGCGGGATTGCCGGCCTGAACGCATGCCCTGATTCGAAAGGGATTAAGACCACATGGCGGCGAGCGAGTACCTGCGCAGGTACGGCCTGAACGCATGTCCTGATTCGAAAGGGATTAAGACGCAGCCACTCGAAGTATTCGCTGCGGGCACGCGCCTGAACGCATGCCCTGATTCGAAAGGGATTAAGACTGCCCGTAGCGGTCCAATTCGCGCGCGGTTGCAGCCTGAACGCATGCCCTGATTCGAAAGGGATTAAGACGTACGGCACGCGATGCTGTGCGCCGCGAGGGCGGCCTGAACGCATGCCCTGATTCGAAAGGGATTAAGACGAATCGCCTGCGGCGACTCCCAATATCCACATCGGCCTGAACGCATGCCCTGATTCGAAAGGGATTAAGACCCAATGGTGATGCTGCTGAAGAAGCCGCGCACAGCCTGAACGCATGCCCTGATTCGAAAGGGATTGAGACTTGATGCGATCGGCGGCTTCGCTGGCAAGCTTCGGCCTGAACGCATGCCCTGATTCGAAAGGGATTAAGACGACGATCTTGTACCGATCCGACACCGTCGCGAGCCTGAACGCATGCCCTGATTCGAAAGGGATTAAGACGTCCCAGTTATCGTAGGTCGTAACGACCCAGGCCTGAACGCATGCCCTGATTCGAAAGGGATTAAGACCTGATCGCTTGCCTTGAGCCGCAACCGCTCGTGCCTGAACGCATGCCCTGATTCGAAAGGGATTAAGACGCCATGTACGTCGCATGACCCTGCTCGGACGCCTTGAGCCTGAACGCATGCCCTGATTCGAAAGGGATTTACACGCGCCGCACCCGCTCGGTAACGAGGCCGCTGACTCGAATCAGATGAGTCGGCGTTACGTCGGTATGTGGCACAGGGACGAGCATCGCGGCGCGCGCGCCGCTCCTACAGGAGGGGGGCAGTCGTTAGGTGTTCTGCACTGCCGCCATTGATCCCTCGGGTCAATCTTGGTCCGGCAGATTCCTGCGCAAATCTGCCGTGTCGGCGAATCTCCACAAAACGGGCGCCGCGGCCTTATCGAGCCCCGCGGAAACTGGCGTCTACTCCGCCCGCAACGCCACCACCGGATCCAGCGCCGCCGCCCGCGCCGCCGGCAGGATGCCCGCGCCAAGGCCAATCACCACCGACAGCCCCAGCGCCGCGAGCGTGTAGCCCCACGCGATCGCCAGCGGCACGCTTGGGGCGAGCAGCGACAGCAGGCCGACCACCGCGCCGGCGAGCGCGAGCCCGGCCAGTCCGCCGACGCAGCCAAGCAGCGCCGCTTCCAGCAGAAAGCCGCGCAGGATGTTGGCGCGGGCGGCGCCCAGCGCGCGCAGGAGCCCGATTTCCGCCGTGCGCTCGGTGACCGCGATCGTCATCACCGTGCCGACGCCCACCGCGCCGACCAGCAGCGAGATGGCGCCAATGGCGGCGACGCCGGCGGTGAGAATGCCGATGATCGAGCCCAGCACGTCCTGCATCTTGTCCTGCGTGGTGATCGAAAAATCTTCCGCGCCATGGCGGGCCTTGAGCAGGGCGGTGATGGACTCGGCGATGCGCGCAGACGGCTCGCCCAGCCGGAACAGCACGTCGATTTCGGCAAGCCCTTCGCGGTTGAACAGCGCCTGCGCGCTGGCGACGGGAATGAACAGCGTGTCGTCCAGATCAAAGCCCAGCATTTCGCCTTTCGGCTCCATCACGCCAATGACGCGGAAGCTGTCGTTGCCAATGCGGATCCGCGCGCCCAGCGGGTTGTCGCCGCGAAAAAGCTCGCGCCGGGTTTTGGCGCCCAGCACCGCCACCGCGCGGGCCTTGCTCAAGCCGTGGTCCGGCAGGAACTGGCCGGTGGCGACGCGCACATTCCACACCTGAAGCATCTGGCCGCTGACGCCAAACACGTTGGTGCGGCGGCTGCGCTGGCCGTATTCGATGTTGGCATTGCCCTGGATGGTCGGCACCACGCCGTCGACCAGCGGCAGGCGGGCAACGGCCTCGGCATCCGCCAGCGTCAGCGGGCGGGTGGTGGAAATGGTGCCGGGCGCGCCGCCGAAGGTTGAGTTCTTGCCCGGAAAAACGCCGAGCAGGTTGCTGCCAAACTGGCTGAACTCGCCCAGCACGAACTGCCGCACGCCTTCGCCCAGCGCGGTCAGCAGGATGACGGTGGCAATGCCGACGGCGATGCCAAGGATGGTCAGCAGCGAGCGTTGCCGGTGGGCGCGGACCGCGCCGAGGGCGTAGCTGCCAAGATCGAAAGGGCGCATCTCAGCCGCGCCCCGTCAGCGCCTGCACGGGGTCTAGCCGCGCGGCCTTGCGCGCCGGCAGCACGCCGAAGGTCAGCCCGAACCCCAAGGCCGTCAGCACCGCCGCCGCGCTGCCCCACCAGGGCACGGCGATGGGGAAGTCCGGATAGCGCAGGGCGACCAGCGCGGCAATGACGTAGCCGGCGATCGCACCCGCCAGCACGCCGCCGGCCGACAGCAGCAGGGCCTCCAGCAGGAACAGCCGGCGGATCTCCGGCTCGCGCGCGCCCAGTGCTTTTAAGAGCCCTATTTCGCTTTTGCGCTGGGCAATGCTCACCAGCATCACGTTCATGATGAGGATGCCGGCCACCAGCAGGCTAATCGCGGAGATCCCTGCCAGCGTATAGGTCAGCGCGTTGAGAATGCGGTCGAAGGTTGCCACCACGCTGTCCTGGGTGATAAGCGTGACGTCGTCCTCGCCTTCGTGCTGGGCCATGATGGCCTTGCGCACGGCGTCTTTGGCGTCGGTCATCGGGCTGCTGGCGCGCACTTCGATTAGCAGCCGGAACAGGCCCTGCGTATTCAGCAGCGCCTGCGCGGAGGCAACCGGAATCAGCGCCATGTCGTTGAAGTCCTGTCCGACCGAGACGCCCGTATTGGCCAGCAGCCCGATGACGCGGAAGCGCCGGTCGCCGACGCGTACCCACTGGCCCAGCGGGTTGTTGGCGCCGAAGAGCTCCCGCGCAAGCTTCGGCCCCAGCACGCAGACCGCCGCGCTGCGGTCTACCGGCTGCGGCGGCAGGAACGCGCCTTGCGCCATATTGAGATGTCGGACTTCCAGCATGTCGTGCGTCACGCCGAGCAGCGTGACCTCGCGCTCCACGCCGCTCATGGTGGAGACATTGGCCGCGCCGACCATCACCGGCACCACCCGCGAGACCGCCGGCAGGCGCGCCACGGCGGCGAAGTCCGCCAGCGAAAGATCGCGCGGCGTCTCGCCCATGATCGGCGGCGGGCCGCCGACCGTTTCATTGCGGCCGGGGATGACGATCAGCAGGTTCGTGCCCAGCGCCGAGAACTCGCCGGTCACATAGCGCCGCGCACCGTCACCCAGCGCGGTCAGCAGAATGACCGCCGTCACCCCGATGGCCGTCGCCAGCCCGATCAGCAGGCTGCGCCGGCCTTCGGCGCGCAGCGCGTGCAGGGCGAGGGAGACGGTGTCGGCAAGGCGAAGCATGCGGGCAGTGTAGTCGCTTGCGGCCGGACACATGGCGACGAAAGTCAGGCCCTGTAGGAGCGGCCGGTCGGCCGCGAAGGGATTTGGCGTAAGCGCCCCGGAGAATCGCGGCGCACGCGCCGCTCCTACAGGGCTCAGGCTTCGTCCGCGAACACCTGCGCCGGCAGCGCTTCAATCGCCAGCCGCGTGCGGCGGATATGGCGGGCCATGGCGGTGGCGGCGGCGGTGGCTTTGCCGGCGAGGATGAGACTGGCGATGACCTCGTAATCCTTGCGCCGCTCGGCGCGCTCGCGCAGCGGCAGGTGGCGCTCGAACTGGGCGCGCAGCAGGTTGGTCTGGGGAATGGGCACGAAGCGGGTCAGTTCGGCGTTGCCGCCGATGGCCACCAGTTCGCTGTAGTAGCGCACGCGGGCGTCGAGCACCGCGCCTTCGCCCTGGCCGCGCTTATAGGCCGCCATCAGCTGGGCATGTGCCTGCTTGAAGCGCTGGCGCTGGCCGGGTTCATCGATGCGTTCGGCGGCGAGGCGGGCGGCGAGCGCGGTGAGGCTTTCCTGAATCACCAGAATGTCCCGCACCTCGCGCCGCGACAGCTGGCGCAGCGCCGCGCCGCGATGGCGCGACAGCTCTACCAGACCTTCGGCCGCGAGCTGTTTCAGCGCTTCGCGAATCGGCCCGCGGGAGAGCTTCAGCTCCTGCGTGAGATCCGCTTCCACCAGCCGTTGACCCGGCACATAGCGGCCGGTGCGCACGCCGTCGCGCAGTGCCTCGGCCGCGCGGTCGGGCAGGCTGGTGTCGGACGTGCTGACAGGCGGCGGCGGGGAACGTCGGCTGGCCACGGAGGTCCTCTTCGCTGGGTGAGCGCATAGCGTGGTGGATGCTGCACTGCGGCCGCAATCTGTCGCCGCGCGGATTGTAGAACAATCCCGTAGGACTACGTTGACACTCGCGCGCCGCCTCACTCACACTCGCCCGCGCCGCAAACCAGAGGTACGCCCTATGCCCCGACTCTACGGTGACACCGACAAATTCGGCGAGCAGAACAACACCCCGGTGGTGGAGGCCTTCCACGGCGCCATCCGCGCGCTGGTGCGGCAAAAGCTCGCGGCCTCCGGCAAATCCTGGAACGACTTCGTCTTTGGCGACGCCGTTAGCAGCATCACGGCGGAGGACTTCCGCGCCATCGACCAGCGCCTGCTCGACTACGGCCACCGCTACGTGTGGTCGGCGCTGGTGTCGCAGCAGGAACGGCCCGAGGCCTACACCGCCGCGCAGGGCGTGGGCGAAGATCTCGCGACCTTCAGCTTCGAACATCCCGAAGCGCCCACCGCGGCGGTCGACGCCGAGGGGCGCGAACTGCGCGGCTGCGGCGACAACGTGGTGCGCTACGACGAAGACCTTATCGGCACCGCGCGCTACGTGCGCTCCAGCGCCACCGTGCTCAACTACCTGCAGAACGGCGTGCCGCCCGGCACCATCGCCGTCATCGACGACTCCGGCGGCACGCTGACCGCGCCGATTCTGGAGCAGTTCACGGGCGTCATCTGCGCCGGCGGCACGGTGCGCTCGCACCTCGGCATCCTGACCCGCGAGTACGGCATTCCCTGCTTCATGAACTCGAAAATCTCCGGCATCCGCGAAGGCGACACCGTGCGCCTGGAATGCACCGCCACCGCGAAGACCGCGGACGCCTACCAGAAGGGCATTGAAATGACCGGCCGCGTCTGGCGCCTCAGCAAGTGAAGGAGCACGGCATGAACCTGACCTACGCCCAGTTGCTGGAAACCAATAACCTCATCCAGCAGAACACCGACGAGACCTACTGGCTGTGCCTGACGCGCACGGTGCAGGAGTCGAAGCTCTTTCCGGTGTCGCCGTACATGATTCTTTCCTACTTCATGTGCTTCTACCGCTACCCGGCGCTGCTCCGGAAAATCGAACAGCACATGCGGGCCGAAGACATTGGCGACCGCGCGCGCAACATGGGCATCAAGATCCAGAACCCTTCCATGGGCTGGTGCCTGCCTTCGTTCTACCTGCTGGGCCGCGAATACCTCATCACCATGGGCCTCATCCGGCCGCAGGACGCGGTGGAAGATGTGGTCTACGTGATGGACTTCTGGAAGCGCTACGAACTTGCCTGGCACCGTAACGACGGCCACCTGACCAACCGCGACTTCGGTCACCGCGCGCAGGTGCTGCCGGAACGCCGCCTGCAGATTTTTCATGCCGACATGTACGACTGCGTGGAAGGCGATCCGCTGCACACCGCCGCGCAGGCCTTCATGGCGGCGACCTCGCAGTACGGCTTTCTGGTGTCCTGCGAGTCGCGCATCGCGCTCCACAATCAGGGCCCCTACAAGCTGGACGACGAGCGCGAAATGATCGTGCGCGACTTCATGGATCTGGCCGAGGGCGACTATCCCTGGCTCGACGGCGTCGCCGCCGACATGCCCTATAACAACCTCACCGTGCCGATGGCGGTGAAGGGCGTGCACTTCAACATCATCGACGACTGGGGCTCCTTCGAGTCGCAGCCGGAGTTCAAGTCCGAGCACGTGGTGGGCGTTGGTCTGTACACCTCGGACACCTTGTCTGAAGGCTACATCCCGGTCGGCATGGGCAGCCGCGAAGAGCTGACCCGCACCTTCAACGAGCTGGCCGAAAAAGCGAAAGACGCCACCAACAAGCTGTGGAAGCGCATCGCCGGCTGGAGCCGTGACCAGATGATGGACGCCGGCGCCATCACCTATTTCAGCATCGTGAAAGATTTGGCCCACGTCGCCGGCTGCTACGAAATGGAAGACTGGATGCTCATCGACCAGCGCGCCGAACGCTTCCGGCCGCTGCTGAACGACGAGTACAGCAATATGGCGCTGTGGGAAATTCTGGGCCCGCTCAGCAACCCCTGCCAGCGTACCAACGAGTACCAGCTCTGCCAGCACGCCAACATCCCGGCGCGCATGTATTCGCTCATCCCCTACACCATCCTGAAGGACGGCGACTACACCGCGACGGTGGGCGATTTGCAGCCAGGCATCACCTACCTGCCGCCGAAGGAAGACCGCTATCGCACCACGCGCGGCGTGCTGCCGCTGGCGGACTACAACCGCCACGCGCGAGACTTCACGCCCACCGTGTGCGACGACAACAACCGCTGGCTGTGCGAGTCCTGGCTGAAATACCACCACGACACCCCCGCCGCCGAGGCGCTCTATCGCGCCGAGCAGCAGCACTCGCGGGTGCTGAAAGACAAGGGCGCGGGCCTGCGCCGGGCGGATGTCGAGCACCTGCGCGGCAAATAGATTTCGAAGGACAAGACCTCATGCAGATTGGAGCCCTGATTCGCCGTTCGGCGCTGTACTACGGCGATGCACCCTGCCTCATCGAAGGCACGCGCGTGATGAGCTTTCGCGAATTCGACGCCGCCACCGACCGCCTTGGCAACGCGCTGCTGGCGCGTGGCCTGAACCCGGGCGACCGCGTGGGTGTGCTGTTTTCCAACAGCATCGAATGCCTCATCGCGTACTACGCGGTGGCCAAGGCGGGTTTGGTGCGGGTGGGGCTCAACACCCGCGAGACGCTGGACAACCACCAGTACAAGATCGAAGACAGCGGCGCGCGGGCGGTCATCCATGCCGACATTGACGGCGTTGTGGCGGAGATCCTGATTGGCGAAGCGGAACTGAACGACCTGATCGCCAACGGCCCGGCCGGCGCCTGTGCGGTCGACCGCGCGCTCGATGCGCCGTATCGCCTGGGCTATACCGGCGGCACCACCGGCCGCCCGAAGGCCGTCACGCTGACCACCCGCGGCGAACTGGCCGAAATCTCCGCCTTCCTGATGGACCTCGTGCCCAACATCAAGGCCGGCGACACCTTTCTGCACGCCGCGCCGATCGCGCATGCGTCCGGTGCCTTCTTCCTGCCCAGCATCGCGCGCGGCGCCACCTCGCTGGTGATGACCAAGTTCGACGCCGGCGAGTTTCTGGAATTGGCCGAGCGCACGCAGGCCAGCATGACCTTCCTCGTGCCGACCATGCTCGCGATGATTCTGGAGCACCCGCAGTGCGCGAGCGCGAAGACCGCGCTCCACACCATCAGCTACGGCGCTTCGCCGATTGCGCCGGCGCTGCTGGACCGCGCGCAGGCCCGCTTCGGCAAAGTGTTCGCGCAGTGCTACGGGCAGGCCGAAAGCCCGATGGTCATCACCTGCCTCGGACCGGACGAACACCACCGCGTCGGCTCCTGCGGCCGGCCGTTCACCTTCGTCGAAGCCTGCGTGCTGGACGACGAGGACCGCCCCGTGCCGGTCGGTGAAGTGGGCGAAATCTGCTGCCGCGGCCCGCAGACCATGGCCTATTACTGGAACAAGCCCGAAGCCACCGCGCAGGCGTTCCGCAACGGCTGGCTGCACACCGGCGACATTGGCCGGATGGACGAGGACGGCTACTTCTACATCCTCGACCGCAAGAACGACATGCTGATTTCCGGCGGCTACAACGTCTATCCGCGAGAAGTGGAAGACGTGCTGCTGGAAGTGGACGGCGTGCTGGAAGCGGCGGTCGTCGGCCTGCCGGACGAGAAATGGGGCGACCGCATCCACGCCGTAGTCGCCGGCCGCGCAGATCTCGATCCCGAGGCGCTGCTGGCCCACGCCCGCGAGCGCCTCGCCAACTACAAGCGACCCAAGACGCTGGAGATCTGGCCCGCGCTGCCGAAGAGCGCGGCCAACAAGATTTTGCGCCGCGAAGTGCGCGATACCTGCATCGCCGCACAGAAGAACGCCAAGGCTTAATCCGGAGGATGCGCCGATGAACGAGATGCACCTGGCCCTGCACGGGGTGGCGATCAAGAAACACGCGCCGGCCGCAGCGGTTGCCGCCGTGGTTGGGCTGTCCGCCGAGCGCACCGAGGCGCTGCTGAAAGACGCCGCCGCCAGCGGCCGGCTGATGGAAGCGCAGGGCGGTTACGCCCTGACGCCGGCCGGGCGGATGATCCTCGACAACCAGTACTCGCGCTTCTGCGACGCGCTGCGCGAGGACGCCGCCTTCATCAAAGCCTACGAGCGCTTCGAGCGGGTGAACCTTGAACTCAAGCAGATCGTCACCGACTGGCAGACGCTGGAGGTCGGCGGCCAAAAAGTGCGCAACGACCATTCCAACGCCGACTACGACGCGGAAGTGCTCGATCGTCTCGGCGACCTGCACGAGCGCTTCGCGCCGGTGCTGGCACAGCTGGTGAAAGGCCTGCCGCGGCTGGCCCGCTACGGCCGCGCGCTGGAACACGCGCTGGAGCAGGCCGAAGCCGGCAAGATCGAGTGGGTCAGCGAGGTCCGCATCGAGAGTTATCACACGGTGTGGTTTGAACTGCACGAAGATCTGCTGCGCGTGCTGGGCCGCGTGCGCGAGGAGTAGGGCGGTTTCGCAATGACCCAGTTTTTAGGTGAATTTCTGCTCGCGATCGAAGGCGGCGCGCTGCCCGATCGCAATCTCATCGGCGGCAAGGCCTGGTCGATAGCCCGCATGCGCGGCCTGGGCTTGAGCGTGCCGCCGGCGGTGGTCATTACCGCGCGGGCCTGCACCGCGTTTCTCGACACCGGTGAGCTGCCGCCCAGCCTTGCGGCCGAACTCGACGCCGGCATCGCCTGGCTGGAAGCGGCCAGCGGCGCGCGTTTCGGCGCCGGCCCGCAGCCGCTGCTGGTGTCGGTGCGCTCGGGCGCGGCCATCTCCATGCCGGGCATGATGGATACGGTGCTCAATCTGGGCATCAACGACGACACCGAAGCCGCGCTCGCGGCCTTGAGCGGCGATGCCGCCTTCGCCAGCGACACGCACCGGCGCTTTCTCGATCTGTACGCCCGCATCGTGCTGAAGGCGACGCTACCGGAGCTTGCGGAGGACGCCACGCCCGAGCGCTGGCGCCAGACCATCCGCGAGGAGACCGGCGAAGCGGTGCCGACCGACCCGCGAGCGCAGCTGCTCAATGCCGTGCAGGCGGTGTTCGAGTCCTGGAACTCGCGCCGCGCGCGGAAATACCGCGAGCATCACGGCATCCCCGACACCCTCGGCACCGCAGTGACCGTGCAGGCGATGGTGTTCGGCAATCTCGACGCGCAGTCCGGCACCGGCGTGCTGTTCAGCCGCAATCCGCTGACCGGTGAGCCCGCGCCCTATGGCGAATATCTGGCACGCGCGCAGGGCGAAGACGTGGTCTCCGGCCGTTTCACGCCGCAGCCCTTATCCGCGCTCGCCGACCAGCTGCCGGCGGTGCACGCCGAACTGCTGGCGGCGGCAGAAACGCTGGAGCGCGAGAACGGCGACGTGCAGGACATCGAGTTCACCATCCAGCAGGGCAAGCTTTTTCTGCTGCAGTCCCGCTCGGCCAAGCGTGCGCCGCCGGCGGCGGTGCGCTTTGCCGTCGATATGGTCAAGGAAGGGCGGATCGATGAAGCCACCGCCGTGTCGCGCGTGACGGCCGAACAGGTGCGGGTGGTGCTGAGTCCCTGCGTGAGCGACGCAGACGCCGCCGCCGCCACCGTGCTCGCCTCCGGCGAGGCCGCCTGTCAGGGCGTGGGGGTGGGCGAAGTGGTGGTCAACACCGACGACGCCGAGCGCCGCGCGCTGGCCGGTGAGCAGGTGGTGCTGGCGCGCCTCATCACCAGTCCCGACGATGTGCACGGCATGCTCGCCTGTCAGGCGATGGCGACCGAGCGTGGCGGCACCACCTCGCATGCGGCGGTGGTCAGTCGCGCGCTGGGCAAGCCCTGCGTGGTCGGCTGCGGCGTCGATACGGTCACCGCGCTGGCCGGACAAATCGTCACGGTCGACGGCACGCGCGGCAAAATTTACGCCGGCGCGCTGCCGGTGATCGCGCCGGATGAAAACGCCGACCCGCTGCTCGCCACGCTGATCCGCTGGGCCGAAGCCCGCTCGCCGATCACGGTGCTGGCGACGCCGCCGGCCGGTCCGCTGCTGGATCTCAACACCGTCAGCGGCGGTGAAGACGAAGACCAACTCCCCGCCCTGCTGCCCGGCCACACGGTGGTCAAGGGCGGCGCAATCGCCAGCGAGAGGGGCGTGCGCGCCGCGCTGGCGGCGGGCGTGACCACCCTCTGCGCTAGCCCCCGTCTGCCGGTATTACTGGCGGCGCTGGAGGCGCAGCGCCAACTTCAAACGAACACAGCGAACGACAAGTGAGCACACCATGAGCGCGGGAAGCAACATCAAGCCGCAGGACGTTGAAGGTCTGATTGAACTCTTCAAGGCCTCCAACTGGGACGAAATGCACGTGCAGGTCGGGGAGTTCGAACTCTTCCTGTCCAACGATCCGAAAGCCGTCGGGCCGGGCAAGGCGGTGGCCGTAGCGGCGCCGGCCGCGCCGCTCGCCGTGAGCGTCGCCGCGCCGGCCGGGGCGCCAGCGGCCGCCAGCGCGTCGACCGCGCACGCGCCGGTGACCGCCGCCATTCCCGACGGGCTGGTCGCGATCCGCGCGCCCAATCTCGGCACCTTCTACCGCGCACCCAAGCCCGGCGCGCCGCCGTATGTGGAAGTCGGCCAGACCATCAGCGAAGACACCGAGGTATGTCTCATTGAAGTCATGAAGCTCTTCGCGCCGGTGGCGGCGGGGCTGCGCGGCGTGGTGCGCGAAGTGCTGGTCAAGGACGGCCAGATGGTCGAGTTCGACGCGCCGCTGATCCTGGTCGAGCCGGCGAAGTGAGCCGGCTCGTGTATCGCGGAGGCCGCGCATGAGCATCTCCCGCGTCCTCTCCGTTAACCGGGGCGAGATCGCCGCGCGCGTGGTGAAAGCCGCGCAGGCGCTGGGCATCGAGGCGGTGCAGGCCGTCTCGCAGGCCGACCGCGAGAGCATGGCCGCGCAGCTGGCCGACCGCACGGTGGTGATAGGCCCTGCGCCTTCGCGCTTGAGCTACCTCGACCCCAAGCTGCTGGTGCACACCGCGCTCGCCACCGGCTGCGACGCGCTGCATCCGGGCTACGGCTTTCTGTCTGAACGCGCGGCGCTGGCGAGCCTCTGCGCCGAGCACGGCATTACCTTCATCGGCCCGCGTCCGGAGACCATCGCGGCGCTGGGCGACAAGCTGGAAGCGAAAGCGCTGGCGCGCGCGGCGGGCGTGCCGTTGGTGCCGGGCACGGACCGCATTGCCGACGCCGCAGCCGCGCAGGCGGCGGCCGAGACCTTGGGCTATCCTGTGCTGATGAAAGCCTCCGCCGGCGGCGGCGGGCGCGGCATGTTCATTGCGCGGAGCGCCGCGGATCTCGCGGCCGGCTTCGACAAGGCCAGCAACGAAGCGCGCGAAGCTTTCGGCGACGGCACGATGTACATGGAGCGCTACGTCGAGAACGCGCGGCATGTGGAAGTGCAGGTGTTTGGCGACGGTAAGGGCCATGTGCTGCATTTTGGCGAGCGCGACTGCTCCATCCAGCGCCGCTATCAGAAAGTGTTTGAGGAATCGCCCTGCGCGGCGATGCCGCAGGCGCTGCGGGAAGAACTGCACCGCGCGGCGCTGTCGCTGGTCGCTTCGGTGAAGTACCAGAACGCCGGCACGGTGGAGTTTCTCTACGACGTGAACCGGCAGGAAATCTATTTCATCGAGGTCAATGCGCGCATCCAGGTCGAGCATCCGGTGTCCGAACAGGTCACGGGTTTCGACCTCATCCAGCTGCAGTTTCGGGTAGCGGGCGGCGAGCCGCTGCACTACACGCAAGACCAGATCCCGGTGCGCGGGCACGCCATTGAGTGCCGGCTGAATGCGGAAGATCCGTATCAGGACTTCCGCCCCAGCCCCGGCCGCATCACGCGCTGGCAGCCGCCGCGCGGCGCCGGTGTGCGGGTCGACAGCCACTGTTACGACGGCTACCTCGTGCCGCCGTTCTACGACTCCATGATCGGCAAGCTGATCGTCACCGCCGCCACCCGCGCCGAGTGCGTGGAGCGGCTGCAGGCGGCGCTGGCCCGCACCGAGATCGACGGCCTCACCACCAATTTGCCGCTGTTGCGCCATATCGCGCAGCAGCCGGATTTCATCGACAACCAACTCAACACGCGCTGGCTGGAGACCACCGGTCTGCCGGCGTTTGGTGCGAAGCAGGAGTAAGCCCGATGGCGCATATCGAATTTCTGGACGAAACCCTCCGCGACGGACAGCAGAGCCTGTGGGGCATGCGCATGCAGGCCGGCCACGCGCTGCCGGTGGCCTCCCTGATCGACCGCACCGGTTACCGGGTGATCGACCTCACCGGGTCCTCGATGTTTGAGTGCCTGATCAAATACTGCCGGGAAAATCCGTGGGAAGGCCTCGACCTGCTGACCGCCGCCATGCCGCGCACGAAGATTCGCGCCGGCATGCGCTCCAACGCGTCCGTCACCTTCAGCGTCACGCCGGACTCGCTGATGGACGCCTGGATGCGCCAGCTGAACGTGCACGGCTGCCGTAGCTTCTGGATTTACGACGTGCTCTTCAACATCGACAAGATGCATCGGCTGGCCAAGGTGGCGAAAGAATTCGGCTCCGAAGTCGCCGGTTCGATCATGTTCACCTTGAGCCCGGTACATACCGACGAGTACTACGCCGACAAGGCCGACAAGCTCTCCATCTGCCCCGACATCGACACGCTCCTGCTGTACGACACCGCCGGCGTGCTGGAGAAAGAGCGGCTCAAAACCCTGCTGCCGGCGATCAAGGCGAAAGCCCGCGGCAAGCCGATCGAGTTCCACTCCAACAACCTGCTGGGGCAGTCGGCCAAGGCCTATCTGGACGCCATCGAACTGGGCGTGTCGATCATCCACACCGCGGTGCGGCCCATGGCCAACGGGCCGTCCGTGCCCTCGGTGGAAGTGATGGCGCGCAACGTCGAGCTGATGGGCCACACGCATAACCTGGACACCTCGCTGTTCGCGCCGGTATCCGCGCACTTCGAGAAGGCCGGCAAGGCGGCGGGGTTCCTGGTCAACCAGTACGCCGAGTACGACGTGCTGTCGATCCAGCATCAGATCCCGGGCGGCATGGTCGGCACCATGAAAGCCCAGCTGGTCCAGCACGGCATGTCCGAGCGGCTGGAAGAGGTGCTGCAGGAAACTGCCATCGTGCGCCGCGAGCTGGGCTATCCCGGCATGGCGACGCCGTTCAGCCAGCTGGTCGGCACGCTGGCGGTGCTGAACATCGTCACCGGCAAGCGCTATTCGGTCATTCCGGACGAAGTCATCCAGTACGCCGCGCAGCACTACGGCGCGACGGTGGCGCCAATCGAGCCCAATGTGCTCGACAAGATCATGTCCGCGCCGCGCGCGAAGGAAATCTGCGCCAACCCGCCGGAGCAGCCGACACTGGCCGAACTGCACAAGCGCTTCGGCACCAGCAACGACGACGAACTCATCCTGCGCGCGCTGGTGCCGTCCAGCGAAGTCGACAAGGCGCTGGCCGCCGGCCCGGTGAAGACCTCCTTCCCCATGCTGTCGTCGCCGGAGCTTGATCAGGTGCAGCGCCTGATGAAGCTCGCGAACTCGGCGGTGGTGCAGGTGTCCTCGCCTGACTTCAAGCTCTCGCTGCGGCGTTTTTCATGAGCCAGCGCCGGGCGGTGATCGTCGACGTCTGCCGCTCGCCGTTTGCGCGCGGGCGGGAGAACGGCGCGCTGGCGGCGGTGCATCCGGTGGACCTCTACGCGCAGGTGCTGGCGGCACTGGTGGCCCGCACCGGCATCGATCCCGCGCTGGTCGAAGACGTCATCACCGGCTGCGTCATTCAGGTGGCGGAGCAGGCCGGCAACATCGGCCGGCAGGCGGTGCTGGCGGCGGGTTTTCCGGAAACCGTCCCGGCGGTGACGCTGGACCGCAAATGCGGTTCCGCCCAGCAGGCCATCGACTTCGCGGCGCAGGGCCTGATTGCCGGCGCGTATGACGTCGTCATCGCCGGCGGCGTGGAAATGATGGGCAAGGTGCCGATGCGCATTAACCGCATGGGCAAGGACGACAAGGGCCCGCGCTTCCACGCGCGCTATCCGCAGGGCTTGGTGCATCAGGGCATTTCCGCCGAACTCATTAACGCGCGCTGGGGCATCAGCCGCGAGGCGCAGGACGAGTACGCGCTGCGCTCGCATCTGCGCGCGGCGGCAGATCTGGCCGGCACCGCGCGCGATATCGTCGGCATCGAACTCGAAGCCGGCGGCGCGCGGGTTAACGCGGACGAGGGCATCCGCGCCGATTCCACGCTGGAAAAACTGGGCAGCCTCAAGGCGGCATTTGAAGACGCCGCGATGAGCGAGCGCTTTCCGCAAATCCGCTGGAGCGTCTCGGCGGGCAATTCGAGCCAGGTCAGTGATGGCGCGGCGGCGGTGCTGATCGTGGAAGAACAAACCGCGCTTCGGCTGGGCCTCACGCCCCGTGCGGCGATCACGCACTTCGCGGTCGCCGGCGACGATCCGGTGATGATGCTGACCGGCGTCATTCCCGCCACGCAGAAACTGCTGAAGCGCGCGGGCCTGTCGATCGATCAAATCGACGCCTTCGAAGTCAACGAAGCTTTTGCCTCGGTGGTGCTCGGCTGGCAGCGGGAACTGGGCGCGGATCTCGATAAAACCAATGTGCTCGGCGGCGCGATTGCGCTGGGGCATCCGGTGGGCGCGTCGGGCGGGCGGCTGATGGCCAATCTCATCCGCGCGCTGGAGCAAACCGGCGGGCGCTACGGCCTGCAGACCATGTGTGAATCCGGTGGCATGGCCAACGCCACCCTCATCGAACGACTGTAAGGGGAGCCAGCATGACGGGACGGGTAGAAGGCAAGGTCGCCATCATCACAGGGGCCGGCACCGGCATCGGTCGGGCCTGTTTTTCGCTGTTTGCGCGCGAAGGCGCGACCGTCATTGGCGTGTCGCGCACGCAGGCCAATCTGGACGCCGCGCTGGCCGAGGTGAAAGCGGAAACACCGGGCGCGACCGGCATGGTCATCGCCCGCGATCTGGCGCAGCCCGAGTCGGCGGACGAAATCGTCGCGGCGGCCGTCGCCGCCTACGGCCGCGTCGACATCCTGGTGCATTCGGCCAGCGTCGGCTGGAGCTGGCAGGAGAAAAGCCCTGGCGCGATGGACCCGCTCGCCACCACCACGCCGGAGAAGTGGCGCGAAGTCATCGGCTTTAACCTCGACGCCTGCGCCTTCATCGACCGCGCCTGCCTCAACCAGATGCTGAAGCAGGGCAAAGGCTCGATTGTGAATGTGGCGAGCATTTCCGGCCTGTTCGGCATGCCCACCGCTCACACCTACTGCGCATCCAAGGGCGGCATGATCAACCTCACCCGCGCGCTGGCCACGACCTACGCCCAGCAGGGCGTGCGCGCCAACTGCGTCTGCCCGGGCTATACCGACACGCCGATGATCGCGCCGGTCATCAACGTCTTTGACGACCCCGTGGTCGGCCCGCAGTTGACGCCCATGGCGCGCGCCGGTACGCCGCTGGAAATGGCCTACGGCTGTCTGTATCTGGCGTCGGACGAAGCCAGCTACTGCAACGGCACCATTCTCGTCATCGACGGCGGCACCGCCGCGCGCCAGTAGGCGCATCCATGGCGATTCAGTACAGCAACATCAAGGTCCCGCTCCGCGACGGCGAAATGGGCGCCTATCTCGCGGTGCCGGAAGGCGAGCCGGTCGGCGCGATCATCGCCATCATGGAAATCTGGGGCGTCAACGCCACCATGCGCCACCACGCGCAGGAGTTCGCACAAGCCGGCTATGTGTGTCTGGTGCCGGATCTCTTCTGGCGCCAGGAGCCGGGGGTGGAATTGTCCGACCACAATCCGGCGGACGGTCAGAAGGCCTTTGATCTGTACTACGAGTTCGACTATGACCTTGGCGTGCAGGACATGATCGACACCCGCGACTTCCTTAAAACCCTGCCGGCCTGCAACGGCAAGGTGGGCGCGGTGGGTTACTGTCTGGGTGGCAAGCTCTGCTATCTGCTCTGCTGCCGGACCGACATCGACTGTGCGGTCGCCTACTACGGCACCTACATCGAACACAGCATCCGCGAGGCCAAAAACCTGCATCGTCCGCTGATGCTGCACATGGCGATGAAAGACCGCTGGGTGCAGCCGGAAATCAACGCCATGCTGGAGCGCCGGCTGGGCAGCAACCCGCTGGTCACCCTCCACAAATATCCCGAAGCCGACCACGCCTTCGCGCGCAAGGGCGGCAAGCCCTATCGCGAAGCCGATGCGGCACGGGCGCTAGCCCTCAGCGTGGATTTTTTTCGACAGTACCTCTAAAGACAGGCCGCCCTAAGGGGTGACCAATCCGCCCCGTCTTGGTTAGGATCCGACTGATCCCTGCGCCAGCGCGCACCCGTAATCACTGCGTCTGCCCGAGAGACGCGGCGTGCTTGTGACCCCGAAGGAGAAAAGGCTCCTGCGATGCCTCATACCAGCGATACCCATACCCCATCAAACCCCGCCACGCCGGCCGCCGGCTGGCGTTCCCGGCTCAGATTTAACCGCGATCTGGTGATTTCGCTGGGCCTGCGCTGGCTGCCGGCCTTCGACCGTCTGCTGATGCGCTTTGCCGCCACGCCCGATCATCAGGTCTTCCCGCGCGAGCTGTTTCCGTGGATTCCGCAGATCGAGGCCAACTGGGAGGCGGTACGCAACGAAGCGGCGGAAATCCTGCGCGATCGCATGGCCGTGCCGTCCATCCGCGAAGTCTCGCCCGACCACGACAAAATCGCGCTGGATGAAAAATGGCGCTCGTTTTTTCTGTGGGGCTATGGGCTGAAGGTCAAGGCCAACTGCGCGCGCTGCCCGGCCACCGCCGAGATGCTGGACCAGATCCCCAATCTCCTGACCGCGTTTTATTCCGTGATGCTCGCCGGTGCGCACGTGCCGCGGCACACCGGCCCGACCAAGGCCATCCTCACCGCGCATCTAGGCCTCATCATTCCGCTCAAGCGCGACCGCTGCCATATGGAAGTGGGCGAGCACGATGTGATCTGGGAGCAGGGCAAGGTGGTGGTGTTCGACGACATGTACCCGCACGAAGTGTGGAACGACACCGACGAGGACCGGATCATCCTGCTGATGCATCTGAAGCGCCCGCTGCGCTTCCCCGGCACCTGGCTGCGCGACAGCTTCTTCGCCATCCTGCGCGCAAGTCCCTTCGTGAAAGACGGCGTGCGCAATCTGGAGCGCTGGGAAAAGGATCGGGCGGCGGCGTAGGGCGGGGGTTCTAGACAGATCCGCTGAGGGGGCGCCGCCTGTCGGCGCGGCGCGTGAGACGCGATCGCCCTCGGCGTTATCGCTAAGCCAATCGCGGCGTACACGCCGCTCCTACAAGGAGGGCTAATTCCCTGTAGGAGCGGTGCGCGCGCCGCGATAGATCTCGGCACAACGGCCAAATCCGCTCGCGGCCGACCGGCCGCTCCTACAGGGGGCGTCAAGCATGTGGCTTGCGCCACGATCGCTTTTCCCCCCGCCAGCGCATTGCCGCCGCACCGCGACAGCCAGCACACTCGGCGCACCCCAAGCTCTGGAGCGCGCCATGTCTACCGTGAACGGCATTCACCATCTGGCGATCATGACGGCTAACGTCAAATCCCAAATCGAGTTTTTCTCCGACGTACTCGGCATGAAGCTGACCGCCTTGTACTGGATGCACAACGTTGACGGCTACTTCCATGCGTTCATGGAGCTCAACCCCAGCTGCTCGGTGGCCTTCGTCTTCGCGCCGACGGTGAAAGACATTCCGACCGAATTCGGCATCTCCCACGCCGGCAACCCGGTGAAACCCTGCGCGCCCGGCGCCGTGCAGCACATCGCATTCAACGTCGACACCGACGACGCTCTCTACGCCATGCGCGACCGCATCCGCGCCAAGGGCGTGCGGGTGCTCGGGCCGCTGGATCACGGCTTCTGCAAGTCGATTTATTTCGGCGGGCCGGAGAATCTGGTGCTGGAAGTCTCGACCTCGGCGGCGGCCATCGACGCCGAAGCCTGGATCGACCCCGCAGTGGTCGCGCTGAACGGCATCACCCCGGAAGAACTGGCGCGCTACAAGAATCCACCGCCCTTCGTGCACAAGGGCCCGCCGGTGGCGCAGCCGCCGCTAGGCAACGGCCGCCCGGTCTACACGCAGATGGATGAAGGCTTCGGCGGCGCCTTCGATTTACCCGATGACTTCGTCACCCGTGAACTGAGCGAAAGCACGCCGCCGGTGAAGGTGGGCGCGACGGCCTGAGGCCGGCCGCCACGCCTCGCGGTCGATCAGGACTTGAGGCTGCTCCGCAGCCGCTCGCCCCAGGCGTGATTGGTGAAATCAAGCTGAATCGGCGTGACCGACACCGCCTGTTCGTGGATGGCGTGCAGATCTGTGTCCGGATGCTTCTCGCCGTCCGGGTAACTCAGCTTCACCCAGTAGTAGGGCACGTTGCGGGCGTCGATGCGGGCGTCGATGCTGAAGGCGCCCGGCGGGCGCTGGCCCTGGCGGGTCACGCGCACGCCGCTAATCTCGGCCGGTCCGTCGACATCCGGAAAGTTCACGTTCAGAAAGCTGCTTTCGGGCCACTCGCCGCTGTTGATGAGCTGCGGCAGCAGCGTCGGCAAAATCGCCCGCGCGGCATCCCAGCGGGCGGTGCCGGACAGCGCGCGCACCACGCTGATCGCAATCGAAGGAATGCCGAGCAGCGTGCCTTCCATGGCGGCAGCGCAGGTGCCGGAATAGCTGACGTCTTCCGCCAGATTGGCGCCGTTATTGATACCGGACAGCACGATGGTCGGCCGCTGGTCGCGCATCAACTCGTAGCAGGCCATCAGCACGCAGTCGGTGGGCGTACCGAACACCGCCCAGCTGTGCTCGCTGCGGCGGCGGAGCCGGATGGGGTTGTGCAGCGAGATCGAATGCCCCGCGCCGCTTTTTTCGCTGTCGGGCGCAATGACCCACACGTCGTTCGAGAGCTGGTGGGCAATTTCTTCCAACAGCAGGATGCCCGGCGCGTCGACGCCGTCGTCGTTGGTGATGAGCAGGCGGTGGCCGGCAAGCGGTTTGGGCGAAGTCATGGCGCGGAGCGGTCCTTGGGGCAGACGGTGGAAGCCGGATATTGAACGATGGCGCTCGCGAATGACACCGCGCTAATGCTCGTCTGCCGCGACCCGGCCATCGCCAATCCGCAGCCGCCGCGTGGCGCGCTGACCGATGACCGGGTCGTGGGTCACCATCAGCAGCGTCACGCCTTCCTCGTGGTGCAGGCGTTCCAGAATCTCCACCACCTGTGCGCCGGCCTGTGAGTCCAGATTGCCGGTGGGCTCGTCGGCCAGCAGCAGCGGCGGGCGCATGATGGTGGCCCGCGCAATCGCCACCCGCTGGCGCTGACCGCCCGAGAGTTCGGCCGGACGGTGCCCGGCGCGGCTTTCCAGCCCGAGCGCCGCCAGCGCGGCGGCGACCCGCGGCGCCCGTTCGCGCGGCGGAATGCCGGCCAGGGTCAGCGGTAGTTCGACGTTCTCGGCGGCGGTCAGGCGCGCAATCAGATGAAACGACTGAAACACAAAGCCGATGGTGCGGTTGCGCACGGCGGCCAGTTCGTCGTCGCTCAGCGTGGTGACGTCTTCGCCGTTCAGCAGGTACTGGCCGGTGGACGGCCGGTCGAGCAGCGCGATGAGATTGAGCAACGTCGACTTGCCGGAGCCGCTGGGGCCCATCACCGAGCAGTACTCGCCGGCGCGAATCTGCAGATCGATGCCGGCGATCGCCTGCACGGTCTGCTCCCCTAGCTGGTAGGTTCGCGTGACGCCGCGCAGTTCGATGAGCGGCGCGTCAGCGGGCGTCATGGCCCCCGTCTGCGACGGCCGCAACGCCGGCTTTCACGCCATCCCGACCCACCGACAGCACGATCGGCGTGCCGGCGGCGAGCCCGTCTTTGACTTCCGTGTACTCCCAGTTGGCCAGGCCCGGCGTGAAGGTTTTTTCCTGCAGGCGCCCGCTCGCGGCATCCAGCACCAGTACCGTATTGCCTTTGATGACGGCTTCCGAGGGCACGCGCAGCACCTGCTCGCGGCTGTCCAGCAGCACTTCAATATCGGCGCTGTAGCCGGGCAGCAGGCCGCGCAGGTCGTCCGCGCCCTGCAGCTCGACTTCCACTTCTACCGTGCGCGCCTGCTTTTCGCGGTCCAGCACATAGGGCGCGATGCGGCGGACTTTCGCGTTACAGCGTTTGTCCGGGAAGGCGTCCAGCGATACACAGGCCGGCATGCCGACGCGGATCTGCGGCGCGTCGACTTCGTCGATCGGCGCGGAGATGTAGAGGCACTGCATGTCGATCAGGTCCACCGCCGGCAGCGTCGGGATGCCGGTGGGCGAGGGCGTGATGAATTCGCCGAGCTTGGCGTTGAGTTCCGCAATGACGCCGTCGAAGGGCGCGCGCAGCCGCGTTTTCTCGATTTGTTCGGTGACCACCGCGCTCGCGTTTTCCGCCACCTGCACGTTGGCGCGCGCGGTCTGGCAGCTGGCGCCGGCGCTCTGCGCGCGGGTCTGGGCGACGTCCAGCGCGTCTTCGGAGACCAGCTTGCGGCCCGCCATCCGCTGCAGGCGTTCGGCCTCGCGACGCGCGCCGGCGGCGGTGCTGCAGGCTTCCTCCACCCGTCGCCGGGCCGCGGCAATTTCGGATTCGGTGTGGCGCAGCTGGGCTTTCAGATCCTCATGCCAGATTTCCATCAGCACCGTGCCGGCGCTGACCGACTGGCCCTTGCTGACCGGCAGCGCGGCCACCTGACCCGCCGCCGAGGGCGACATCCGCGCCCGGTGACAGGCCTCGACCGTGCCGACGCGGGTATTGGAAACCGTCGCGCGCACGGTGCCGGTCGCGAGCGGCGACACGCTGACCGTCACCGGCTTGGGGCGGGTTAGCCACCAGGCGCCGGCGCCGAGGCCGAGGAGAGCAAGCAAAAGGATGAGATAACGCACGGCCGCATTATGACGGCTCATGCGGCGCTTGGGGCGCTGCTCTCGATCACGCGACCTTGCCCGGCGCCTTGATACCGCGCGGCAAGCCCCTTGCGCGCGCGCCCGGCGATTCCCTGTGCAACCATAGGGGCGGCGTTTGGTTGGCGTCATTCGACAGCCATCGGCCTTACCCGGTGCCTTCAAGGCGCCTCGTGTCTTGCCCATCTGTGGGGTGTGGTGTGAGCAAAGCGATCGAATTTTTCTTTGACGTCGGCAGCCCGGCGGCCTATCTAGCATGGACCCAGTTGCCGCGCCTGGCGGCGGACGCGGGCGCCGCCATCCGCTGGCGACCGATGCTGCTCGGCGGGGTCTTCAAGGCAACGGGCAATAGCAGCCCGGTGATGATTCCCGCCAAAGGGCGATGGCTGATCAATGACCTCAAGCGCTGGGCCGCGCGCTACGGCGTGCCGCTCGAAATGCCGGCCGATTTTCCGATCAACACGCTGACGCTGATGCGCGGCGCGGCCGGTATCCAGCTTTATCAGCCAGACGATCTGGCGCGCTACCTGACGGCGGTCTTCAACGGGATCTTCGCGCAGGGACTGGCGATGGGCGATGCGGCCGTGGTGGCAGACGTGTTGCGCAACGCCCACTTCGACCCGGCGCGCATGCTTGAGCTGGCCGGCGACCCGCAGGTCAAACAGGCGCTGCTCGCAACGACCGAGGAGGCCGTCGCGCGCGGAGTCTTCGGGGCGCCGAGCATGTTCGTCGGCGAGGACATGCATTTCGGGCAAGACCGGCTCGAGTTCGTCGCCGCGGCCCTGCGCGATTGAGCGCGGCGACGCAGGTGCCTCGGGCCAGTAACCGGGGCTCCTTATTCAGCAGCGCCTTAACTTGACTCTCGGCAGCTGCGGCCCCGTTGCACGCGAGCCGGTCCCACCCAACAAACATTTCAAGGACCTGAAAGGAGCTCTCGATGGCTTACAACCTGAACTACGAACGCGTTGGTGATGTGGCCGTCATCACCCTGGACGATGGCAAGGCCAACGCCTGCGGCTTCGCCATGCTTGAGGCCATCAGCGCTGCCCTCGACCGCGCCCGCACCGACGCCCGTGCGGTGGCCTTGCTGGGACGGCCGGGCGTCCTCAGCGGCGGCTTTGACCTCAAGGTGATCAATGGCGGCGATGAGGTCGAACTGCGACGCCTGATCAATCTCGGCGTCCGCACCTTGATGCAGCTCTACGGCCATCCGCAGCCTCTGGTGATTGCCGCCACCGGCCACGCCGTGGCGCTCGGCGCGTTCATGCTGCTGGCCGGCGACTATCGCTTCGGCACGGCCGGAGACTTCCGCATCGGCCTCAATGAAACCGCCATTGGCCTGCGTTTGCCCCTGTTCGGCATTGAACTGGCGCGCGCGCGACTGCCCGCGCACCACCTGACCCAGGCCGCAATCATGGCCAGACTCTACGCCCTGGACGAAGCCGTCGAGGCGGGGTTTCTCGACGAGGTGTTGACCGCGGATGCCGTCAGGGCGGCGGCCATTGAAAAGGCCCAGCGCTGGAGTTCGCTCCATGCGGATGCACTGGCCTACAACAAAGCGGCGTTCAGGGGCGAGGCAATCGCCCGGGTGCTGGCCACGCTGGAGGACTAGGCAAGGTTCGGAAATTACGCCCTCCGGAACCGGGTTCGCCTCGGCAATCCGCCCGTGACCTGCGCTTGGTACGCGCGGTTGCGCGGCTCAAGGCCACCGTCCTACAGTGCGGCCTCTTAACCACTTCCCACGACCAAGGATTTTTATGGACAACTTGAGCGCGCTGCGTCAGACGCGGCTTTTTGAAGCATTGCCCGAGACCCAACTTGCCAAATTGGCAGGGCTCGCCAAGGCCACCCGGTTTAGTCAGGGTGAGGCGATCTGTCGGGAAGGCGAAAGTGGCAGCGAGCTTTTCGTGCTGGTGATGGGCAGCGTGCGCGCGACCAAGGGCGGGAACGACGAGGATGTGGCGACCATCGGCAGCGGCTCCTACTTCGGCGAGATGTCGATGGCGTCTCCCGACCACAAACGGGCTGCCACCATCCGGGCGCTGGAAGATTGTGAAGTGCTGGTCATCTCCGGCGTTGAGATCAATGTGCTGGCCGACAAGGACCCCTCGTTTGGCTACGCGTTCTACCGCGCGCTCGCCCGGGGACTTGCCCAGCGCATGCGGGTGGCGGCCAACGATGTGGCCCTGCTGAAGTCGCTCGCCAGAAAGAGCTGAGCAATTTTCGCTTCGTAACTTGAACGCCCGTCCGGCGCGGGGCGGGCGTTCAAGCCGAATCCTTACCGGTGACGAAAGCCTCGCGGGCCATGGTCTGCGTTACGCCGGGCTAACTGGCGTAGCGCCCGACACGTTTCGACCGTGATGCTGCGACTCGATTGACCCGTTAGGGCAAGGGCCGATGCGGCGTTGATTTTTCTTCATCACGGCAAGCACACGGGGTATCGCGATGGGGATGCTGGTCGACGGGATCTGGCAGCACGAGGATCTGGCCGAGTTTGCGCGCGACGGCAGCAGGGTGCGGTTCGACAGCGGCTTTCACGACCAGATCAGGGCTGACGGTTCGACGGCCTTCAGGCCGGAGCCGGGCCGCTATGCGCTGTATTGCAACTGGACCTGTCCGTGGTCCCATCGCGCGCTGCTGACCCGCGCGCAAAAAGGTCTGGGCGAAGTCATTGATCTGGTGTTGCTCGAACCCGCCATGGGCAAGGAGTCCTGGTGGTTCGGGCAGACGGGGCGCTACGCCGACCCCGCGCTCGGCGCGACCCACCTGCACACGCTGTACTCGGCCTCTGATCCAGCCTTCACGGGCCGCGTCAGCATCCCCGTGCTGTGGGACAAGCCCATGCGGCGCATCGTCAACAACGATTCCGGCGCCATCGCGCGCATGTTCAACAACGAGTTCAACGCGCTGGCGGAGCACCCCGAGCGCGATTTCTATCCGCTCGCCCTGCGCGCCGAGATTGATACGCTGAACGCGTTTGTCGCCGACCGCCTCAACGATGGCGTGTACCGCTGTCTGCTGGCGGAAGATCAGGCGCAGTACGAGGCAGGTTTCGATCGGGTGTTCGGCGCGCTGGACGAACTGGAGGCGCGGCTTGAGCATCGCCGCTACCTGCTGGGCGAGCGCCCGACCGAGCCCGACTGGCGGCTGTTCGCCTGTCTGGTGCGTTTCGATGCGGTGTACTACCCGCTCTACAAGTGCAATCTCCGACGCATCGTGGACTACCCCAACCTCTGGGCTTACACGCGGGATCTGTATCAGCAGCCGGCGGTCGCCGCGACGGTCAATCTGGCGGCGATCAAGGCGGGCTACTACGGCATGCTTGGCCGCGGCGGCGTGGTGCCCAAGGGGCCGCTGCTGGACTTCACCACGACGCATGGCCGTGACGTACGCTTCGCCTGAATCATTCGGTCTGCGAAAGGAGCCGGCAATGTCTCACGCTGAACGAGTCACCCGCGCGCTGCTGCCGGGCATGGGCCGCGCCTCGCCATGAGCGCGCCCTTGCCCGCGCTTGAACTGGGCCTGACGCCCTGGGATTTCTCCTCGCTGACGGCGAGCTCGCTGGCCGCGCAGGCGGCCTACGCCGAGTCGCTGGGCTATCGCTCGTTCTGGCTGCCGGAAAATCATTTCAATGCCCACGCCATCCCCGATCCGCTCATGCTGCTCGCGGCGGTCGCGGCCTCGACCCGTGAGATGCGGCTGGCGACCAGCAGTTACCTCTTGCCCTTGCGAAATCCGCTGCTGGCCGCCGAGCAGGTGGCGGTGCTCGACCGCCTGAGCGAAGGCCGGGTGATTCTGGGCGTGGGACGCGGCTACTCGCGCGAAACGCTGAACGCCTTTGCGATTGACCCGGGCGAGAAGCGCGAGCTCTTCGAGTGGGCCTATCTGCGCATGCTGAGCGCCTGGCGCGGGGAGGCGGTGTCGCTGCATGCCGACGGCAGCGCTGCCGTCACCGTGATGCCGCGGCCGGTGCAGCAGCCGCATCCGCCGGTATGGGTGGCGGCGTTTGGGCCCAAGGCGCTGGCGCAGGTCGGCCGTCTGGGTTTGCCGTATCTGGCCTCGCCCATCGAAACGCTGGCGGAGCTGGCCAGCAATTTCGCGCGCTACGACGCCGCGCTCGCCGCGGCCGGACATCCCCCCATGACGGTGCGCCCGGTGATGCGCACGGTGTTCGTGAGCGATTCGCAGGCCACGCTCAACACCCTGCGCGAGCGGCTGTCCCACCTCGCGCTTCCCACCGGGCATGCGCCGGCGCTGGCCGATGAGTGGGCGATCATCGGCGACCGCTACGAGGTGCGCGACAAGATTGCCGTTTATCGGGAAACGCTCCGGATGTCGCATCTGGTGGTCACCCGCCTGCGCGTTGAGGGCGTACCCAGCGACGGTTTGCGTGAATCCGTCACCGCCATCGCGGGACTGGGCTAGCGCCGCCAGCCGCCTATACTGCGGCCATCCCGGATTTTCAGGAGGCCTGCATGGAAGACGCCAAGCCCTGCTCGAAGTGCGGCCAGCACATGACGCAGGAGTTCATCGCCGACCACACCTACGGCGCGGTGAACGTCAGTCTGTGGGTCGAAGGCGCGCCGCGCGCGTCGTTCTGGAAAAAGATCAAGGCGCCGGCCGCCCAATCGCTGCCGGTTGCGACTTTCCGCTGCGTGGGCTGCGGATTTCTGGAGTCCTATGCCGCTGCCGCCTACGGCGTGCGTCAGCCGGGGCGGGGCCGCTAGCCGTGGCGCTGTGGGCGTTCGACGGTCACCGCCGGCCGGACTTTGCCCGCACGCCGGGCGAAGGGCAGGAATCGGTTTGGGACTATCCGCGACCGCCGCGCTGCGTGCCGGACCCGCGTCGCGTCGTCATCCGTCATCCCGGCGGTGTGCTGGCCTCGACGGCGCGCGCCATTCGCCTGCTCGAAACCGCGAGCCCGCCCGGCTTCTACCTGCCGCCAGAAGATGTCGACACCGCGCAGCTGGTGCCCGCGCCCGGGCGCTCGCATTGCGAATGGAAAGGCGTGGCCGAGTACTGGCGGCTGGCGAGCGAGCCCGACGGGGAAGCCGTGGCATGGCGCTATCCGTCGCCCCATGCGCCGTTTGCCGCACTGGCCGGCTACTTCGCGTTCTATCCCGGCCGCATCGCCTGCTTCATCGACGACGAACGCGTCGCGCCACAGCCGGGCGGTTTCTACGGCGGCTGGATCACGCACGACATTGTGGGGCCGTGGAAAGGCGAGCCTGACACCGGGCATTGGTGAACCAGCTTTCGGTGATTGAATAGCTAAGCGTGTTATCGGGCAGGATTGCGCCTGATCAGGGGGCCTGCGAGAAGCAGCGCAGCTTACATCTGAAAGTAGGGGATGCTCATGGGTGAGCAACGAGCCGAACCATCCAGCCATTAGGTGTTGCCGACATCTGTTATACGACCGAGCACAGCGAACAGGAGTCGCGCATGGCTTGGCTCGCGTTCGGCCGCCACCGACAATCACGAGCGTGCCATATCTGCCAAGCGCCAACCCGTAGCCTATGCGTAGACGCTCGACTGCGTTGAAGACAGGCACGGTCGCGCTTGGTAATGGACTGCTGCTAATGCGTTTTATCTTCCAAGCGTTTTATCTGTAGCGCTAAAGCTCCATTTTGGAGACCTCCGGTTTTGCTCCCAACGCCGACGGCATAGAAGCTCATTCAGGCAAAGCTAGCCCAATACAGGGTGCGCGCAGACCGACCTCGATCACTTACTAAACGGCTTCGCGAGACCGGAAGGAAGAAAGACCTTATGGCGCCGATTTCAGCAGCTTGGTGCAACGGAAGCAGCGTATTCGCGTTCGCACAGTGCAATCCTGTATTTGAGCTGGGAGTTGGACTTTCTGTCATGGCGGTCGCCGCGCTGCTGCTGCAGAACGGATCGATCCGCAGATGGTTTTTGAAACTGAGCACGCAGGTATACGACCTGGCAGCGCGTCGCAACGCGTTCGCCGTCTCTGGTGTTACGGCTGGCTATCGCAAACTCGACCTTGTGCGCATCGGAATAGGCTCTCTCGCTAGCATGCGTTGTCTGGAACTCGTGCAATCCTCTGTCCAGGCGGGTGGCTTAAATCTCGCATTGAGCGCAGCGGGATTTGGGCTTGCCATTGCTCTGACCTTCGGTTTTTGTACACCCATCGCAAGCTTTGCGCTGATGGTGCTCGGTAACACGATTATCGATAACTATCTCGGCGCCTCCACCCTTGGTTCTATGGTCTTGTCGAACATGCTTCTGATCGCGGTGTTGGCACCTGCCGGCACGACGCTTTCGGTCGACGCGCTCTTGGTTAGCAGATTTCCCAAAAATCTCATTGGGCGATTCATCAACAAGATTTACGCATGGACTGGTCAAACTTCAGAAAAAAGGCTAGTTCTGGCCATGATGGCCGGCGTGCTGGTGTACTACATGTTGTGCTTGTATTCGGTGCTGATCCACATGCACGACCCGGCGTGGAAATCCGGGAACGTCACCGCCTGGATCTTGCTCTCACCAGTTTTTAATCCTGAGCACGCATCGCTCATTGACTCGTTCTATTAGGCAAGTCCGGGTTTGTTCGTCGAACTCGGGCGGTTATCGATGTACGGGATGATTTTGTGGTACCTCCTCTTCCTGCCGGGCCTTTTCATGGGGAAGGCGGTCCGCACCTGGGTCGTGTATTGGTCGCTAGCATTCTGGCTCATCAGTGCGTTCGTCTTGCCTCTGAGTTACCTCGGTAAATATGAATTGTTCCTGTGGATTTTGCTGTTTTTTAGTCATGGATTTATCGGCAAAGAGGGATTTAGCAAACTGACAATTCTTTTTGACGATCGATGCAATCTTTGCGCGGCGACGGTGAGGTTTCTGAAGGCGGTGGACCTCTTTTTCATGTGCGAATTTCGCCCTGTGAGTCAGAGCACAGAGATCTTGAGGGAATACCGGTTGTCGATTCAGGAAGCCTTAAAGGACATAGTGGGGATTGTGCCGGCATCAAAGGACGTGCTGAGCGGATACGCGCTCTACGAATGGATAAGTGGACACTTGGTTCTGTTGTGGCCGCTTAGGGCAGTGCTCTGGCTAGGGCGTGTGCTGGGGTTAGGGCCCTTGGTTTATCGATATGTGGCGGATCGGAGAACGCGACTGTTCGGTGTGTGCGAGCGGGCAGATCCGATGTTGCCAGTGAGGGTGGAATCATTGCCATCGCGGCTGATGAAACAAGCGGCTTATCCGGCGTATTTTTATGCGGTGCTGCTGGCCACCCTGCTGTTTTGTGCGCAGTTCGCAGCGCGATTGCCTTTTACTGGGGAGCGGGACACGTCGGTTGAAAAGTGGCTTTCCGGGCGAATCGGCGCATCAGCGCTAGTCTTGGGAATAGGGAAGATTAACGTTTTCAACATGGAAGATCTTAATCTTGGGCAGGTCAAACTGGACCTCTTCGTTGACGGTGTTGCCATTCAGGAATACTTCCATTCGGCTTCAAGGATAGCGATTGGTTCGCTTTCGGCGGTGGCAGAAAGTGATGCTGAAAGATACAAAATTGCCGGTCTCGCACGGGTGAACTCACGGGTCAATCTTCGCTGCAATTCCTCCTACATCAATTCTCTGGCGCCGACTATCGAGGAGCTGAGTCGTAGTGTCGGAACCGACAAAAAGATAACGGCGAAAATTTATTTCGTTGGCGGTGTGTCGATGGCAGACCTAAAACGACACGAATACGTGGCAACTGCCCCGCGTGAAATCTGCGAGATCGAGTTTTCCCGCGAGGGGCGTCCGGTGAGTTCGATAAGCTACCATCAGGTCGGTGTAGATGCCTTGATGAAGAGTATTGGTCGGCGCGACGTGATCAGGGCCTCCGGGGCCAACATGCTTGAGTTCTATCCTTGCATCATGGAACGGGAATACTTCAGCACCCTGTTTGACCGATATGGAGAATCCTTGCCAAATCGGGAAAGAGTGCTTGCCGCGATTACCAACATGAATACCTCCAGTTACGGCGAATTCGAACTTGAGTGCGTGCTCGAACTGGGCGTGCTTAACGAGACCTTGTTGCGTGAGATGAGTGTGGAGAAGCTTCCAGCGGCGGTCCCGGGCAAATGCGATTTGGAAGCCAAGCTTGCAAAAGCCTACGCGAGCACGCTCAGGCGAGCGTATGCATCAAGTCGGGAGGTCACGCTGGAAATGCAGATTGCATCCAGCTTGGATGCGATTGGATCTTTGAACGAAGGTGATCCGGAAGTCTGTGTTGCCGCGTTTGCAGCCGCACGTCAGGAATTCCAGCAACTGCTGTTCAAATAGCGGCCTCGCATAATTGGGGCGGGGCGTTTCGCGCTGGCGGCGTAGCGCTCGCAGATCGCGCCAGCGTGGGCAGCACCAGCATGGGTCAGGGCAAGGAAACGCGCGGCGCCAGCCGCTCAGGGACGCCATGCGCAGAGCTATCGCTGCCGGCACGCTGATGGCACCTAACGGCCATTCCCTCCTGCCTTGGTTCAGGCTAGCTCGCTGCCATCGCGTCAGATACACCGCGGCCCGCTGCAGGGTGGACGCGGGGATGCGGTAGTCGGACGGTTGTCATGCGCTGGCGTCCCTGCGTTGGCGCGGCGTGCGGGCCCGCTTCAGGCCATCAGCGCCGCCGCCAGACCCGCGTGGCCCAGACAGGCGCCGGCGGCCATTTCGATCGCGACGAAAATGGCTTCAGCCACCATCGGCTTCGAGGCGCCGGCGGCGAGGGCCGCGGGCACCGTGCGCTCAATCGAAAACGCGCAGCGCAGGTTGTGCGCGCAGGCGACCGCGGCCAAGGCCTTCTGCGTGGCGTTAAGCGCACCGGGTGCGAAAGCCGCCGATTGCAGGGCCTCGTAGCCATCGAGCGCCGCCGGCGTGGCGGCCTTGAGGGCCTGCTCCGGGCCGGCTTGCTTGGCGGGGTAGAAATCCCCGCCGGCCTCGCCGTCCAGCAGGCGCAGCGCGATCCCGGCGTGCGCCAGCGGCGCCTGCGCGGCCATCGCGATCGCCACCCACAGGGCCTCGGTCAGTTCCTCACGCGAGGCGCCGGCCCCGGTGGCCAGCCCGTGGTGATAGTCGATGCAGTACGGGCAACGCAGCACGTGGGCGCAGGCGAAGGCGATGATTTCCTTGTCCTTCACCGACAGCGCGCCGGCGGCAAAGGCACCGCCGGCCAGCGCCTGAAAGCCTTTCAGTGCGGTCGGCGCCCATTCGGCGAACAGGGCGGTTTTGGCGAGGTGAGCGGCGCTGCAGAGGGAGTCTGGTTTGGTCATGGGTCGTGGCTCATTGAGGAAATCGGGGAGCCCCGATTTCCGGTTTAACGCGGCGTAGCCGGCCAGATTAGCGGGCTGCCTTTTGCAGCTTGAACACGGCGGTGATTTTCCCGTCGACGAACATGACCGAGTCACCGTCGTAATGCGCTGCGCCCCAGATCACAGGGCCGCGCTGCTCGCCTTCGAACTTGATGCGATGGCCGCGCACATCGTAGCCGCCTTTCCGCGCGCCCCAGGTCCAGTTTTTGTCATCCACTATCGTCAGATGCACGGGCGTGCAGGGCGCCCAGGTGCCTTTCATTTCCTTGCACACGTATTCGCCCGGCGTAGGGCCGTTGGCTTGCGCGGAGACAGAGGCAACGCACAGCAAGGCGCTGGCGGCGAGGGCGGAAAGAAGACGCATCGGGAAGTCCTCGTGTAAGCGTTGAGTGACTGAAGCCCGCGTACTCTGCCGCGTTGTGCGGGCAATGCCTAGTCAGTCACCCAGACTTCGGCCTTCACCCGCGGACCTCCGCGATCCGGGCGAACCTTGGTGCCCGGGCAGCCGCGCCGCCAAGCCGTCGGCGTGACCCAAACGCCGAGAGGTGGCAGGCGCCGATGCGCTGTCGCTGACGGAAAGCCTGTCGCGGCTCGCGCAGGAAGCCGGGGTCTGTTCTGGCCTTAGCGCGCCGCGCCGCTGGCAAAGGCGGCGTCGATGCGCGCGTCCGCAACGCCGATCTCCCGCAACACCTCTCGGGTGTGCTGTCCCAGCGTCGGCGCCGGTGAAGGCGCGGGCAGGGGCTCGTTATCCACCAGCCATGGCAGGCGCACATGGGGCACGCCGTCGCAGTCCTGAAAGCTGCGTCGCTCGCGCGCGACCTCGCTCACCACGGCTTCTTCCAGACCATACACGCGGGTGGCGGGCACACCGGCGGTGGCGAGCCGTGTGAGCCAGTCATCGACGCCGGCTTGCGCGAAGCGCGCGTTCAGTTCGACCTCCAGCGCCGCGCGGTGCTGGCTGCGCAGAACGGCGGAGGCAAAGCGCGGATCGACCCGCAGCGCCGGCGCATCCAGCACATCAAGCACGCGCTGCCACAGGCGCTCGTTGGCCGCGGCCAGCAGGAACTCGCCGTCGCTCGCCTGATAGCACTGATAGGGCGCGGCGATGGGATTGCCGGAGCCGGCGCGCGGCGGTCGCTCGCCGCTCATCAGCGCGGCCGTCGCCTGATACGACACCACGCTGAAGGCGGTATCGACCAGCGCGGTTTCAAGACGCCGCACAGGCTGGCCGCGGAACTTTGCCATCACCGCCGCGAGTATGCCCATCGCCAGCCACTGGCCGGTGCCCAGGTCTATCAGCGACGGCGCGCAGCGGGTGGGCGGCGCATCGTCGTGGCCGGTCATCGCCATGATGCCGCTGAAGGCCTGCACCATCGGGTCGTAGCCCGGCATGTCGCGGCCGGTCGGGCCCGTGCCAAAGGCGTTCATGTCGACGTAAATGACGTCGGGATTGCGCGCCCGCACGGCGGCTTCACCAATGCCGATGCGATCGGCAACCCCCGGACGCATGGTCTGCAGCACCACGGTGGCGGTGTCGGTAATGGCCAGTGCCAGCGCCACCCCGTCGGGCTGTTTGAGATCGAGCACGATGCCGCGTTTGCCGGCGCACATCTGGCGAAAGACGATGCTGCGGTCGCCCACGTGCGGCGGCCAGGCCCGCGCGTCATCGCCCTCGGGCGACTCGACCTTGACCACGTCTGCGCCGAGTTGCGCGAGGATCATCGTCGACGAGGGGCCCGCGATGCTGGTCGAGAACTCGACGATGCGCACGCCCTCCAGCGGCTGCAAGGCCATGGCTAGCCCCCTCGTGCCGAGCGCGCTACGCGCCGCCAATTGATGCCGGTCAAGGCATGGCTACCCCGCATGGTTTGCTCCTGATTCGGTCGCGATGAGTGCCCTGAAACTCGCACCGCAGCCCGGTGGCGGCGTGCGCTTGCGTCGATGGCCTGAAACTTAGCATTGAACGTGCGGGATGCCATCCCTCGGGGAGGTTCAGAGCGGGCTGGATTCGCGGGAGGGGCAATCTGCCCCGACTGAGGCTGTCGTCGGCTTTGGCGCTGGCGTCGCGGCGCTGCCGCTCCCACGGGAGTCAGGATTTGCGGGAGGGGCAATCTGCCCCGACTGAGGCTGTCGTCGGCTTTGGCGCTGGCGTCGCGGCGCTGCCGCTCCCACGCGAGTCAGGATTCGCGGGAGGGGCAATCTGCCCCGACTGAGGCTGTCGTCGGCTTTGACGCTGGCGTCGCGGCGCTGCCGCTCCCACGGGAGTCAGGATTTGCGGGAGGGGCAATCTGCCCCGACTGAGGC